>ENA-OREB01000001-OREB01000001.1-marine-metagenome-genome-assembly--contig:-NODE-1-length-257742-cov-7.948627_pt1 | contig 257742 bp, 237 predicted proteins | sample MGYA00248625_ERZ508552 | MGnify/ENA primary metagenome ERZ508552 (study PRJEB26219, sample SAMN06267888) | marine metagenome | isolation source: Monterey Bay, California, USA | place: USA:Monterey Bay...
GACTTATCGGTACAAAATGACCCCGATAGATTTGGTATAGGCCCAGAAGAAATTTTAGTTATGGCACATTACCAACCTATTTTGGCTGATGCTGTAAAAAAGTTTAATTGTGATGAATGGGTAGAGGCTGCAGCTAATGGCAATATGACAATGCAGCCTTGTCGTTCAATAGAAGAAAGTTTGACTGACCCATACTTGATATCAGATAACTGCGTTACGACGATTGATGACCCCGAGCTAGGGAAGATCAATCAGGTAGGAATAACCTACCGTTTATCTAACAGTCAGGGTGAAGTTAAAGGGCCTACACATAAATCAGGTGCTGATACAAATACTGTAAAAAAATATGCAGAATTATTACCAGAACCAACCGTGCATAAACTTCCTGCCGAACCAACGGGCAAGGGGCCTTTGGATGGAATTCGTGTCTTAGACTTAGGTCTAGCTATTGCTGGTCCATTCGGCTGTCAACTATTAGGTGACATGGGAGCCGAGGTTATAAAAATGAATACTTTATGGGACAGCTATTGGCATAAATGTCATATAGCTGCGATGGCTAATCGTAATAAGCGTAGTTTTGCTGTTATGCTAAAGCACCCTAAAGGTATGGAAGCTCTTAAAAGATTAATTGCTACTTGCGATGTCGTTCAACATAATATGCGTTATCCAGCTACACAACGACTAGGCCTTGATTACGAAACTTTAAAAAAGGAGTTTCCTAGTTTAGTTTATTGCCATTCTAGGGGCTTTGAGGAAGGACCTAGAAAGAATCTGCCTGGAAATGACCAAACTGGAGCTTGTTTATCAGGAATTCAACACGAGGATGGTGCTTTATATACTGGTCGAGAGGATACATTTCCAATCTGGTCTTTAACTTCGCTTGGGGATACTGGGAATGGTTTTTTAACTGCGGTTGGTATTTGCAATGCTTTGATGGAGAGAGAAAAAACTGGAAAAGGTCAATTTGTTGATACTTCTATTGTAAACGCTTGTTTACTAAACACAAGTTATGCAGTTTCCAAACCTGATGGCACTCCAGTTGAAAGACCACGTCTTAATTTTGATCAAACGGGTTATGGCGATTATTACAAACTCTATCAAACAGAAGATAATAAATGGATTCAAATTGCTGCTATAAGGCCAGAACATAAATCAGCCTTTGATGCTCTAGCGGGTGATAATAAATCTGGTTCATTTCTTGCTCGATGCTCTAAAGAGTTAATGAAAGATTTAAGGGCTGCTGGGATACCTGCGGCAATATCAGATGAGAATGCTTCGAGAAGATTATTTGATAATAAGGAGTTTAAAACTAAACAGTGGACTGTTGAGTACAACGACCGTCATGTGGGTAAGCTTGAGCAAATAGGATTAACATATAAACTTTCTGATACTCCTGGTGTAATAAGCCGTCCTCCTCTGATAGTTGGTGACTGCACCAAGGAGATTTTGGAAGAACTTGGTTACACGGAAGCGGATATATTGGGTATGGCAAATGAAACAGCAATATTATGTGATCCACCCGTTCCGGGGCAAAAAGAAATGAAAAACCCATGGGGATTATAAATGCGGCCTGATCCAATAAAACGAATTGATACTGCTTTTTTTTGGGATGCTTGCGAGCAAGGAAAATTTGTAGTTCAAAAGTGTGAGCCTTGTAATACTCTTTGGCACCCACCGCGTCCTATGTGCCCAAAATGTCATTCTGTAGAAAAAACCCATCAAAAACTATCGGGAAAGGGAGTTATAATGTCATGGGTTAGGCAAGTTAGACCAGCTAGTTATGGATTTGAGAATAGCCCTTTTGTTATTCTCGTTGAGCTTAATGAAGGTTTAAGGATTGTTTCAAATTTGATATCAGATTCTGCTCCCGTGATTGGTGATACTGTAGAAGTAGATTTTGAAAAAACAGTAGGTGGAAAATCTGTACCTATTTTTAAGAGAGTTGTAGATTAATGATTTCTAGTTTTCAAAAAGCCTGTATCGTTGGTATTGGGCAAACTGAGTTTTCTAAGGCTTCGGGACGTAGTGAGCAACAATTAGCTGCTGAGGCTATTTTAGCAGCATGCAATGATGCAGGTATTGACCCGGCATCCATTGATGGAATGACAACTTTTAGCTTAGACCATTCTGACGAGGTGGATGTGATGCGATCTCTTGGCTGTGAAGAAATAAAATATACGACACGTTTACCCCAAGGTGGGGCTGCTTCAGTTTCAACAATAGTTCATGCAAAAAATGCAGTAGAAAGTGGTATTTGTGATACTTTTTTAATTTTTCGCGCAATGAACGAACGTAGTCAATATAGATTTGGTCAGCCGCATCATAGTATGAGTCCTGATGCCCATAGTTCTACTTTCATGGAATGGTGTTTTCCATTTGGAGCACAAACACCAGCATCGTGGGAGGCTTTATCTTGTGGTCCTTATCTACATAAATATGGTGTTACTTCTGAAGATTTAGGCAGGATAGCTGTAACTTTTAGAAAAGCCGCTTCAACTAATCCAAACGCATGGTTCTATGAAAAACCCATAACTATAGAAGATCATCAAAATTCTCGTTGGATAGTTGAGCCAACATTAAGACTTCTTGATTGTTGCCAAGAGAGCGATGGAGGAGTTGCTATTATTATTACGCGTGCTGATAAAGCCAAAGATTGCAAGCAGACGCCAGTTCAAATTTTGGGGGCAGAGTACTCTATGTTATTTAATCATGAAATAATCTCTGACTTTTATCAAGGAGACCTTATCCGTACAGAAAATAGTGAAATTGTTGCTGACCGTTTGGCCGCTGCTGCTGGAATCGCACCAAAGGATACAGACGTTGCTATGATTTATGATAATTTTACCCCACAGGTCCTACGCCAACTTGAGGGTTTTAAATATTGCGGTATTGGCGAGGCCAATGATTACATAAAAGACGGAAATTTAGAGCTTGATGGAAAAACCCCATTATCACCAAATGGAGGTCTTATGGGAGAAGGTTACATTCATGGAATGAATAATATTACTGAGGGTGTTCGGCAAATGCGCGGAACGGCCGCTAATCAAATAAGAAATGCAAAAACAGCCATGTTAGCTTCTGGCGTAGCTGGTGCAATAATTGGAGTTTAATATGACACAAATTTTTAAACCAGGTGTTAAGCTATCAAGTAAAGTCTGTAAGACTCAAATAATGGTCTTAAGAATTCCAGCCATAGAACTTGAAATTTTTTGCGGGGGTCTACCTATGGAGGTTGGAGACCCTGATGTATTAGGTGAAATTCAAGGAGAAAATAATGGAACCTTGGTGGGTAAAAGATATACCGATGAAACAGAAACAATGGAATTTCTTTGTACGCGTGGAGGTGAAGGCTCCATATCTGTTAGTGGTCATAAAATAGACATCAAAGCGGCTAAAAAATTACCAAGTTCTGATTAAATGAATATATACTTAATATTACAAATGGCTGCCGAAGCTATGGGGGATAGAGAAGCCGTAAAACTAAATAACGACTCAATTACATACTCAGAATTAAATTATATGAGTAAATCTGTTGCTTCACTTGTAAAAAATAATGAAAAAATCGGTTTCCTTTCAGAAAACAACCTTTTAATGCCAGCTGCTTTATTTGGTGCCGCAATAGCTGGGGTTGAGTTTGTGCCCTTAAACTACCGTTTATCTGAAGAGCAATTAAACATGCAGTTAAAAAGGATATCGCCTGCAATTCTCTTCACTGACCAAGACATCAAATGTAAAGGTATTAAAACGATAGGTATTACAACCCTTGCATTAGATAATAAAGCCGAACTTGATAATTACAGCGATGATGAAGCAGTGGCAGTAGAGCTATTTACTAGCGGCACAACTGGTGAGCCCAAATCAGCAGTTTTGAAGCATAAAAACCTTATGGCTTACATTTTAGGTACAGTTGAATTTATGAGTGCAGGCGCAGAAGAGTCTGTATTGTTATCTGTACCCCCATACCATATTGCTGGTATAGCAGCTGTTCTATCATCAAGTTATTCGGGTAGAAAAATTGTTCAACTTCCAAATTTTTCCGCGGAAGCTTGGATGCGGTTAGTAATAAAAGAAAAAATAACCAACGCTTTTTTAGTGCCAACAATGCTAAAAAGAATTGTTGAAAAATTTGATGATAACTTGAGTTTGCCATCTTTAAAAAATGTAGCCTATGGCGGAGGTAAAATGCCCAGATCAGTTATAGAGCGCGCTATGAAATTATTGCCCCATGTGAACTTTACCAATGCTTATGGGTTAACAGAAACCAGTGCTACAATCTGTATGCTGGGACCTGAAGATCATAGGTCTGCCTTTAATAGTAGTGATGCTTTGATCAAACGGCGGTTGTCTTCTGCTGGAAGACCTATTCCTTCAATTGAACTCATTATTAAGAACGATGAAGGTAATATTTGTTTGCCAGAAGAACTAGGAAATGTTTGGGTTCGTGGAGAGCAGGTAAGTGGTGAATACAAGGGTATAGGCTCTAAGTTGGACAGCGAAGGGTGGTTTCCCACTAAGGACAGAGGCTTCTTGGATAGCGATGGGTATCTTTTTATCGATGGGCGAGCGGATGATGTGATCGTAAGAGGTGGAGAAAATATCTCGCCAGGTGAGATTGAAGATGTAGTGCGAACCCACCCAAACGTCGAAGATGTTGCTGCAGTTGCAGTGAAAGATATAGAATGGGGAGAAGCGGTTGGCTTGGTAATTGTAGCTAGCTCTCCAATTGAGGATGACGAGATAATTAAATTGGTGAGGACAAAGTTGAGGTCATCAAGAGTTCCATCGACCATCAAGTACATGGACGAATTGCCTTATAATGAGACAGGTAAATTGTTGAGGCGGGTAATAAGAGATAATTTTGCTGACTAATTACGCACAAAATTATGCAAATCAATTACTATCTGATTTAGGGATTAAGAAATTTATATCGCAACAATCTGACCATCCAGCCTTAGCTTACCGGCGCTCAGGTCTTTTACAGATAAGTGATCAAATGCTACCCGTTCCACTAGCGAGTCATGCGGATGGAGCCCTATTAGCTTTAAAAGCAATCTCCGAAAATATCAGTAAATTACCGAAATGTGGGAGTCAACTTTTGGGAGAGCGCGCCAGAATAAGAGGACTGAGGAGTGGAAATAGAAAAACTGCTGGAGGTAAAGGGCGATTAATAAACACCAATAATGGATGTATAGCGCTAAACCTTGTTCGTGATAGTGATTGGGACCTCATCCCAGCATGGCTTGAGGATGATGTTTCGAACTGGAGCGAACTGCAAAACATTACAAAAAAATTAAGTACTAATTATCTATTATCTCGAGCAATAGACATGGGTTTAGCTGTAGGTGAAGTTAGCATACCAGATAGGCCAAAGAGCTGGTTTTCATTTAAAGAGTACAGCAAGGCAATTTTGAAAAAACCTCTTATACTTGACCTTTCATCTTTATGGGCGGGTCCTTTAGGATCAAGTTTATTGGGAATGACCGGTGCACGAATAATCAAAATAGAAAGCCCTGATAGGCCTGACGGCATGCGGTTTGGTAACGGACAGTTTTATAATTTACTGAATGAAAATAAAGATTGTGTTTCTATAGATTTCCATAATGAGGATGGATTAGAAAAATTAAAGCAATTGATGCATCAAGCAGACGTGATAATTGAAGCTTCACGACCTAGGGCTTTTATGCAGCTTGGAATATCAGCTAAAGAGTTTGTTAAAAAAAAGCCGGGTAAGATCTGGTTGAGATTAACTGCCTATTCGAGAGATCAGAACCGTATAGGTTATGGAGACGATATTGGTGTCTCTGCAGGCTTATCAGGAATTATGAACAATGTTTATGGTTATCCCAGCTTTGTAGGAGATGCTATTGCGGACCCTATAAATGGGCTGCATTTAGCTTTAATATTACAAGCAAGTTTACACAAAAGAATTGGCGGAATAATTGACTTAAATATGTGCGAAGTTTTACGTTATGCTATGGGTGAATATGATTTCGCTAACGGCGGGGTACTAGAAGGGTGGAAAAGTATTTCAGATAATGATGCTGATAATCCTCTTTATGAAATGAGAGTAGCATCAGGTCAAGCAAAGGGCTTGGGGGCCGACAATTCGGTATGGCTATGATAATCAAAAATGCTGAAGTAAATGGAATAATTAAAGATATACTATTAGAAAAATGTCTAATTGCTAAAATCGATAATAATATCTCTGGAAGCAATTTTTATGATGCAAAGGGCGATGCTTTAATACCCGGGTTACATGATCATCATATCCATTTGAATTCAACTGCGGTGGCCATTAATTCTGTTAACTGTGGTCCCCCTGATATTTCTAATGAAATAGAATTAATAGAGAAATTAAATTACCCAGGGCATGGATGGTTGCGTGGAATAGGTTATCATCACAGTGTGGCAGGGGAAATAGATAGGTGTTGGTTGGATAAAAATGGACCTAAGCGCCCCATTAAAATTCAGCACAGAAGTGGTAGGTTGTGGATTTTAAATAGTGCTGCCTTAAAACTTATTGGAAACAACAAGACACCTGACGGTCGCTTGTTTGATGATGATAATTCAGTGCGATATGGGTCAGAATTTCCAGATTTAAAACCTCTTATGAATACACTTTACTCTTATGGAATTACAGGTGTTACTGAAGTTACACCAAGTAATGGAGTTAAAGAATATTTAAATTATATTGATAAGGTTAAATTATTAAAAATAGATATAATGGGAAGGTCTGATTTGACTTTTAGTGAGTCAAAATATTTAAAGATTCACTATCATGAACCTGACCTTCCTAGTCTAGAAAGAATAACTCAAGAGATTAAGTCAGCACACCAGCGCGGCAAGAATATTGCTGCCCATTGTGTCACTAGGTCCGAATTGATGCTTGTTTTAGCCGCATTAGAAGAAGCTGGCCCAGTTGAGGGGGATAGAATTGAGCATGCAGCTATAACTGATGATTTTTTAATAAATTGGATAAAAAAATTAAATCTTATTGTGGTTACTCAGCCAAATTTTATGGCCGAAAGGGTGGACACTTATATCAAAGATGTTGATGATTTTGAGCAAGAAAACTTATGGCGCTTAAAATCATTCATAAATTCTGGAGTAAGGCTTGCGGCAGGAAGTGATTCCCCTTTTGGTAATTCTAACCCTTGGTTTGCTATGGAAAGTGCCGTAAATCGTCCGAGGGGCTTTGAAAATGAAGCTTTATCCCCTGAGGAGGCTTTGTCTCTTTACTTAAAACCGCCTTATAATGCTGGGGGAGCCTCGAGGGAAATTAAAGAAGGGGCAACTGCTGATCTATGTCTCCTTAATATGCCTTGGTCCGATGCGCGAATGAATCTCAATAATATAAAACCACGCGCTACTTGGATCGGGGGCGAGTTAGTCTTCAATGGCGTCAATTAAACCCCACTCTAAAGCTTTTTTTGCATTTATTTTTTTTGTTGTAATTGCCATGTAAGCGGTTCTCTGACGTCCAATTCTTCTGGGAATACTAACAGTTCCACCTGCACCAGGAATTAGCCCATATTTTAATTCAGGTAATTGAAACCAAGAATTTTGAGAAGCAATTATTTTTTCACTAAAAGCTGCCATTTCTATTCCTGCCCCTATTGCTCCGCCTTTAATATTAACGCATAATTTAGCTTGAAGCTGCATTAACTTTTTTGCTGGCAGCCCAACACTGCGTATCCAATGCGCAGAAGCAGGATCTGAGACTAAACCAAATTCCTCAACTGCCCCTCCTGCTGAAAATATCTTTCCATTTGAACTTAATAAAATTTTTGAGATATTTTTATCTATAATTGCCATATCAAGAATTTCATTAAGCTCGTCACGCATTTTTGAAGTTATCGCATTGTTTGTGTCCGCACGATTAAGTATTATCGATAGAATATTACTATCTGAATTTATAAGTAAGTCTGGTGATTTGGATTGGGGTAGTTTTTCTTTATTTTTTTTTGATAACCATTTTTTAAATTCTATTCCTTTCTGAACGGTACTAAATGCAAAACTTTCAACAATCAGTGAATTTGCCATAGGTAGTTTTTCTGTTGCCCGTAAAAGCTGTATTAATACCATTGATGTCAGAGGGTGTTCAGTAATATTCTTTGATATCAGGGGTAACTCTTTTATATTGTTGATTACCAAATCGCATTTTGTTTTTAGCTTCCCATCACCTATCCCAATAATGGGACATGGTGAATTGCTTATCCACTCGCTTAAGCTATCATTAGAACCACTGAGGTTAAATGCCAAATAAGGATTTTCTGAATTTGGTCCAAAATTATATGACTGAGGTTTATTAGCAACTAAATCTGAAAACTCTATAAAACTTAGTGGCTTTTTCATTGACTCATCCGTTTACATAAGTGAATATCCGAACAGCGTTCGGAAAGTCATATATGAATTCATCTATAACTAATAAAAAGATAAAAGAAACAACTTATGGTCGGCCTCGTTTGCTTTCGCATGAGGAAATTCTCGAAAGCGCTGTAGGGCTAGGCCTTGAGGGCCTCACTATGAAGCGGCTTGCCAACCATCTAAATGTTGGAACAGCTACATTGTATCAATATTTTGATAGTCGTAAAAGTTTGATGCGAGCTGCTGCAGTTTATTCTTTATCGGATCTCCCGTTACCAGTCGATACAGGTCAGCATTGGTCAAAACTATCTACAGAGTATGTGTCTGTCATACAGGATTTACTAGCCGAAAACCCAAGTTTTATTCATAGTTATCAGCACACAGATTACGGTTTTGAAGTTCAATTTCAATTAATTGAAAAATTTTTATCTTCAATGTCCAAAAGATATTTTACACCAAAAAAAGGAATGGAATTATTTAATATAATTGGGATGGTGGCATTCGCAGGGGCAATAGAGATCACCAGACAAAGAGAATTTGAATATAATGATGAAAGTATGAAAGATGTGGCCAAACGTCAATTTTCTAAATTAAATAAAAAAGAATTTCCGTATATGACTGACGCTTTGTGTGTATTCACACAAGAACCGCAGAGTAAGTTAGAATTATTGTTAACTGCAACATTTAAATCAATTGCTAGGGAACGAGGAGAAGATGAAAGCGAAATAAGTGTATGTTAGAAACAGCCAATACAAAAAATAAAACAAAAAAAATTCCCTTAGTCAAAGGTATACCTTTTATCGGCAGCACTTTCGAAATGGCTAAAGACCCTGCCGCTTTTTTTGTAAGAGCCTATCGAGATTATGGCCCAGTTTACCAGGTTAATGTTTTTGGAAGAAAACAATATGTCATAGCAGGAGTTGAGTCAGCTAAATTAATGTCAACTAAAAAAGGTAGAGATGGACTGCGGTCAAAGGAATTTTGGCAAGACTTTGTTGATCATTTTGGGGCCTCAAAAACACTTACTCAAATTGACGGCGAAGAACATCGCAAAATGAGAACAATAATGAGAAAGGGATTTTCCAGAGAGGCAGCTGCTGGGAAATACCACATGCTTACTGATATTGGGGATAAATCAATTACACGCGACTGGAAGCAAGGAGACAGCATCCCAGTTGTAGAGGCTTTTCAGTATATGATTGTCCAAATGATTGGTGAGATGATGAGTGGTGACGCACCATTAGAATACGTTAAAGATATAAGGACGAATATACTTTTTCTTTTGAACACTTTGGTGGCACGGGTTCGACCAAAATTCTTTTTAAAATCCCCAAAGTTCAAAAAAGCAAGTAAACGTGTTGACGAGTTAGGTGAGAAGCTAATTGCTCAATTTAAGGCTTATGCCGATAGTGGTGAACTCCCTGATAATCTTCTGGGTGATGTATATCAGGCACATATTGACGATCCTGAATTTGTTCAAGCCCGTGATCTTAGTGTCTTGCTAACTGGTCCTTATGTTGCTGGATTAGATACTGTTGCTAATACTGTAGCCGCTGCGACATACGGAATTCTTAAAACACCTGGTGTTTTAGAAAAGGTGCAGAAAGAAGCAGATGATCTCTATTCGAAAGAGACCATAACAGAGATGGATATAAGAAACCTTAGTTACATTCAAGGCTGTTTGAAGGAGGCAATGCGTTTATGGCCAATCGCCGTGGCGCAAATGAGAACCACGAACCACGATATGGAGTTTGAGGGATATCTTATTCCAAAAGATGAATTAATTTTTATTGGAACTTCTGTGCCTCACTTTATGGATGAGTATTTTCCCAACCCTTTAGATTTTGACCCCGAAAGATTTAACGAAGAACGTAAAGAGCATATGAAACCTGGGGTTTATGCCCCATTCGGACGGGGGCCTCATAGTTGCTTAGGTCAAAATTTAGCTGAAGTACTTATGGGCGTGATTATTGCAAGAGTATTTCACCGACTTAATTTGTCCTTAGATCCACAAAATTATGTTTTGAAAACTAAATCTGCGCCTACGCCGGGGCCAGCAATGAGTTTTGCAGTTGCTGTAAACTCTGAAAGAAACCCAGCTAAAAAATTAGTTCCTGAAATATTAGAAGAATAGGAGACAATCATGAACGCTATTATAAACTCAGATCATATTCAAACAGGTGAAGAATTGGAACGTTGTCCTTTTCCTATACCTTACGGTTGGTACAATGTTCACTTTTCACATGAATTAAAAGTGGGAGAAATAAAAACTGAAAAAGTTTTCGGAAAAGAGTGGGTGCTTTTTCGTGGTGAAGATGGTTCTGTTGGTATGACTGATCCTTTTTGTCCTCACTTAGGCGCGCACTTAGGAAAGGGCGGTACCGTACAAGGGAATAATATTCGTTGTCCATTTCATCATTGGGAATTTAATAATGATGGTTGGTGTAAAAAAATACCATATGGTAAAGTGATGCCAGGTGTAGCTCGAAAAAAACCTATTCTAAAAGCGCTCCCAGTTATTGAAAAGTATGGGGCAATTTGGGCTTGGTATCATCCAGAAGGTGTGGACCCAATGTGGGAAATCCCTGTAGTTCCTGAAATGGAAGATCCCGATGCACATGTTGAGGTGAAATACCACTATTGGGATATTGGTACTTGTATTCAAGAGATGGGTGAAAATTCTGTTGATACTCCCCATTTAAAATTTCTTCATGGAGCTCCAATTATACCATCTGTAGAGGCAAAAGCCGAAGGACATATTTGGCATTATGATATAATGGATGGATACATTGTAGGCGAGAGCCACGGACCAGGTATACCCATTAATAGACACAATAAGGATGGCATATCAATGTTAATGTTTGCAACGCCAACACCAACAGATGCTGAAATGTCTAGGGTTAGAATGATGTTTACTTGGAAAAAGTACCCTGAAGGTTCAAAAGAAGCAGAAATTGCTCATCATTTATATAAGCATTCAATTGGCGAAGCTGAAGGAGAAGACTCTGCTGGCTTTGAATCGGTTGACTTAATAGTATGGGATAATAAAAAATACAGACCTAAACCATTGTTATGTGACGGTGATGGCCCTATTTTGGCATGGCGTAAATATTTCCGGCAATTTTACGTGGGTCTGGACGAAAATAATCCTGCGGTGGCAATGTAATGCACGGACGATTGGAAGGAAAAGTTTGCATTATAACTGGAGCTGCTCGAGGAATGGGCGAGGCAACCGCTAGGTTGTTTGCTTCTGAGGGTGCTACTGTTGCTTTAGGTGATGTTATGGTTTCTGAGGGCACATCGGTTGCTGAAGATATTGGAGGGAATGCTTTTTTTCAGAAATTAGATGTTTCTGATGATGAAAATTGGAAAAATTTTGTATCAGCAGTAATATCTAAATTTGATACTATTGATGTGTTAATTAACAACGCTGGACTGGTGCACTTTACTCCAATTGAACACTTCAATCCAGATGATGCAGAAAAAATATTAGGTGTGAACACGGTTGGTCCCATGCTGGGTGCAAAGCATGTTACTCCATTTATGAAAGCAGCTCAAAAGGGATCTATTGTAAATATTAGTTCGGTGGATGGTTTGCGTGGGTGTAATGGCCTAACCTTATATACAGCTAGTAAGTGGGCTTTGCGAGGTCTTACTAAGTCTTTAGCCTATGAGCTAGGCACCTCAGGAATCCGTGTAAATTCATTGCATCCAGGAGGTGTGAATACTCCAATGGGGAATGCACGTGGTTTACCAGCGGATCAATTAGCGCATGCATTTTGCCGTGTCCCTCTCCAAAGAATTGGGGAGCCAAATGAAATTGCTAACGCATCACTTTTCTTGGCAAGTGATGAAGCGAGTTATATTACAGGAGCTGAACTAGCCGTTGATGGTGGTTGGGGAGCGGGATATTACCAACCTGTTCTTCCAGGAGCTCCAGACGGTTTAACCCCGTAATAATGTTTAAAATAATTTCTAGAGTATTTTTAATATTAATTTTAATATTTATTTTGGTTTTTATTTTCATAAAGTGGAAAATGGACCATGAAGTTGCTTCTGTTACCCCTCTATCTATGAGTACTTTAGAAGTTAATCTAAATCCAGTAGTTGATAAAAACCATACTTTCAAAAAACTTCCACAAAATAATGAGCCTCAACATCCGTTTATGGCTATAACTGATAGAAGCGCTATGCATGCCGGAAGTTGGGAGAGTGATGTTCATCCAGCGAGTGCAGTTACATCTGAAAATATAAAAATAATTTCTAGACGAGCAGGAGGCAGTGCTGCCCGTCAATGCGCAACTTTTACATTTATAGAACAGGGTCACCCTTTAATTCTCTGCGGAGGACTTACTAGTTTTCGTTTGCAACTTTTGCATAAAGATACATTAGAGCTGTTAGCAATATATGATCTTCCAATGCGACCTTCAACATTTGAGTCACTAGTTAAAAGAGACACAGATATTATTTTTACAGATACTTCTGGCGGCGCATATATGTATTTAGATAATGAAGGACGGGCTGTACTAGCTGATGCAAATCAGAGAATCCGTAGAATAAAGCCTAAGCAAGACGGTCAGGGTGAATGGAAGTTTTTTGAAATAGATAGTTGGGATATGAATAAATATGTTCCAAATGATTGCTTTCATTGGAACAATCTTTTTCCCAAGGGCGAATGCGATGGAATAACTACAGTAATGCCTGATTATAATGGACTGCTATGGTGGGTTACTCGTAACGGCCGTGTTGGCTCTCTGGATACTAAAACGGGAAAAGTTTTGTCAATTATGTTGAAAGGCGAAGAAATTCAAAATTCATTCGCTGTTGATCAGACAGGTGCCTATATTGTCTCTGATTACGCTATGTACCATATGAAGCTTTTGGAGGGAATGCCAACACAACAATGGCGTTTTGAGTATGATAGAGGGTCCAGCAGAAAAGTTGGATCAATAAATCAAGGTAGTGGAACTTCACCCAGTCTTTTTGGAGACAACTACCTTACCTTCACTGATAATGCAGATGATAATATGAACATTTATGTAGCGAGAAGAAATACTTTGAGTAGCAATGAAGAACGTATTATCTGTAAAATACCTGTTTTTAAAAAGGGTTATAGTGTTACTGACAATTCTATGATCGCATATAATCGTTCGGTTATTTTAGAAAATAACTCGGGATATACCAATTCTATGATACAAAAAAGTTATTCTGATGTTGTAGGTGGGGTAGTTAGGGTTGATGTGAGAGAAGATGAAAGCGGTTGTGATAAGATTTGGACCAATGACCTAAAAGTCCCCTCTGTTGTGCCAAAGCTGTCTTTGGGTAACGGCATTGCATACTTCTATAGTTTTGATTTACTTGATAACGGTGATCGCCTTTGGTCATTGGTAGGTCTTGATTTTGAGACAGGTAAGGAAGTCATACGAATCCCAACGGGTACGGGGGAAGCATTTAATAATAACTGGGCTAGCATAGCCATAGCCCCCAATGGAAATACGTGGGTTGGCACACGTAATGGTGTGCTAAATATTACAGAGCACTGAAACCCCTAAATCATTCTGCTGCAGTTGGCCAAGGATCACGCTCTGTGCCTTTTGTTACCCAGTGGCCATTTGATTTGCTCTGCAATGATTTGGCTTCTTTTCTTGGGTTGTAGAACTGTTTATACCAGGCACGTGCCTTTCCAAAGGGACCATCACCTACAACTTGCATTATAGATATGCATGGGGCCTTGTTAGCCCATATCTCAAAATCTTGCAGTAATGCGAGTTTTGACCCCTCCTGAAAAGCAGGTACTGCTGCCTCATCTTCTTTTGTCATCGGAAAATTTGGTGGTTGAACTGTTAATCCGTGCCATGCTCTCACACTTCCGTCTTCGATTGGGGTATGGCATATCATCATTAGGGAATTATAATAACCATTCATTCTCGATAAGAGTATTCCAGGACCAGTGTACCAAGTGTCATTAGTCATTATATCATCCGCAAGTGTACGATGCCCAGCTGCCAGAACTTGACGGATTACATGGTCTTTGCATTCGCTTTCGAAGTATTGCATATCCGTCGAACCGTGAATTGGACCCAGATGAGCCTTATCAGTCATATTGTCAATTATCTCTTGGGGGTGGCAATCAAGCGTGCCTAGGTGATCAACTTTCCAGTTTACCCACTTAGGGTCATCCCACTCAGGTAAAGGGTGGGGTTCAAAGTTTGGCTCCTTTTCTTCTTCATCATGCCACATTAGGATTAGTCCTCCCCACTCTTGAACGGGGTAACTTCTGATTTTTGCTGCTTTTGGTATAGGGGCAGGTGAATAGGGAATTTCATTACATATTCCGTCCGGTCCAAATTTCCACGCATGATACGGACAGCGAATATCATCACCCTCAACCTGTTTACCATCAAGCACTACATATGAAGTATCATTTTTAGCTAAATGGGTTTTCATATGTGGGCAATAGGCATCCATTATAACCACTCGCCCTGACGTTCCACGGTACATTATCAAGTCTCGACCGAAGTAACGAAGAGATGATGGTTTATTGGTTGCCTCTGCAGATTCACCGACCATAAACCATCCACGCGGGAATGTGTACTGACCTATTCCATATTCATTTGTTTTTGCCATAGTTATCTCCAATTAACTCTAAATCAGTATTGAGAAGCAGGTATAGTGTTTAATTCTGGTTTATGACCACCATAACCTCCATCCTCAACGCAAGCAGTGCCCCCTGGTGTATACATCAGAGTAACGCATTGATTACAAGCGGTACAGCCTGAATTACGAACGCTTCCATTTTGTAGGGAATTTACTAAATTAGGATCATAAATAAGTGCCCTACCTAAACCAATTGCATCGAAACCCTCCGACATTACTGTATTAATATTAGATATATTTTGGGCGCCCCCTAAGTAACAAAGCGGCATATCAACAGCATTTCGGATTTTTTTTGCAGTTTCAAGTGAATAAAGTTGTTTAAATTCTTTGTCAGGTTCATTACTTTTTGGTTGCATTAACATTCCAACTCTTATGATTAAATTTTTAGGCTTTACCGAAGATTTTGGGAGGGGATTGCCAAACATTGTATCAATGGACTCAACATTAAGACCATTAGATAATTGTGCCATGTGAGCTCCAGAGTTCTCAAGTATTTTTGCAATTTCAATGCCTTCCTCTATGGTATTTCCTCCTATTTTCCCATCAGTTTGACTGAATTTAACAGTGACAGCTATATCATTTCCTACTGCATCAAGAACTTTTGAAAGTACTTCCTTTGGGTAGCGCATTCTATTATCAATATTACCCCCATATATATCTTTCCGTGTATTATAAAAAGGTGTTATGAATTGAGCTAATAGATATCCATGGCCCATGTGGATTTCTATAGCATCAAAACCTGACTCCTTTGCGTGAATAGCCGCCTGCACAAATTCATTAGAAATTTTATCCATGTCATCACGCGTCATCTTTTGTTTTAGATAACGTCCTGTCATAACACCAAATTTATTAAACCCTCCATTAGCTGATATGGGTTTTAGAGAAGAAAATTGTTTGGGAAGAAATGTAAAGGCACCTGCATGTGTAATTTGTGCTTGAGCTGCTGCTCCATGTTTGTGAACTGCGTCTGTTAGTGACTTAAAGTCTTTCGTGGTATTTTTAGAAAGATGCGCTTGATCGATAAAAGTTTGTCCGTCTTTAGAAGTTGCACAATAAGCTACAGTGGTCATTGCGGCTCCACCCTTGGCTACTTCTTCATGAAATTTAGAGAGGCCTTTAGATATTATACCATTTTTACACATTCCTTCATTTGTAGCCGCTTTGATGAAACGATTTTTTAATGTCAGCGGACCAATTTTTATGGGTGTAAAGCTTAATGAGTTAGTATTCATGAATATGATATATAATCTAAATGCGAAATAAATCACGCTAAAAATGTTGAAAACTTCTATTTTTTCTTTCTTTTTTCTTCAAATGCGTAGTATTGTTACATATAAACTACGCATTAGGAGTGCAACGCTGTCTCAATTTCATTTAGCTGACTTATTTAAATATGTGGTAAACCGAATACCTGAACGAATTGCATTGTTGAGTGAAAATGGTCCTGTAAGTTATAAGGAGCTGGACCAGCGTTCCTCAAGACTTGCTGCAGGTTTATTTGCAAAGGGTATAAGGCAAGGTGATCATGTAGGTATTTATTTAATGAATGGACCTGAATTTTTGGAAAGTTTTTTTGCTATAGTGAAAATAGGGGCAGTACCCTTTAATATTAATTACAGATATGGCTATGAAGAGTTGCTATATTTGTTGAGCAACGCCAATGCCAAAGCAATCATTTACGACATCCAATTCTCTGAACATACAAATAAACTAAATGAAAAATTATCAACACTTGAGATCTGTATTAGTGTGGGCAACGAAATGGGTTTGGTGCCTGGGGAATTCAGTTACAATGAACTATTGAAATTTGAATATAATTTTGATGGTTATGCCAGATCTGAAAATGATTATATATTACAATATACGGGAGGCACTACCGGCTTGCCTAAGGGTGTTATGTGGTCACATAAGAGCTTTTTTTTTGCATGTTTAGGCGGAGGGGGGCTTTACGCTGGGGCGCCTCCAATATCCATGCCTGATGAACAAGGAAAAATTGCTTTCGGCACTCCTCCATTGAAGATTCTGCCATGCGCCCCTTTGATGCATGGAGCCGCTATGTGGACTGCTTTATCAGGTATATTAGGAGGTATGACTTTAGTACTTGACCCAATGAGGAAAGGCTTTAACGCTCATGAAATATGGGACAGAGTTGAGCATGAAGGTGTCAACATTTTGCAGATTGTTGGAGACGCGATGGCAATCCCTTTGCTAAATGCTTTAAAACCTAAAACTAAAAAATGGGATTTATCTAGTTTAGTACATCTAGGGTCAGGGGGAGCTATATTCTCTAGACACAACAAATCAGAGTTTAAAGGTATATTTCCTAAATGTGTGATTGCAGATGGAATGGGGACTTCTGAAACAGGCATATCAGGCATGGGCTCGACGCCCGCGAAAGAAGGTTTTATGAAATTGCCTATAACAGATCGTCAACAAGTTGTAATTGATAATAGGATAGCTGATATTAACGAAATAGGTTATCTTGCAAAAGCAGGTAACACGCCCATAGGTTACTATGGAGACGAACAAAAATCAAAAGAGTTATTTAAGCATATAGATGGAAAAACATGGGTGCTTACTGGTGATCGTGCTAAACGCGACTCTCTAAATACATTAATTTTGTATGGCAGAGGTTCAACCTGTATAAATACAGGAGGTGAAAAGGTTTACCCGGAAGAAGTTGAGGAAATTTTACGTTCTCACCCATCTATATTTGATGCTGCGGTAGTTGGAGTGACTGATTCAAAATGGGGTGAATTAGTTAGCGCAGTAATCTCCATAACGGAAGGATCAGATAGCCCAAGTTTACAAGAAGTAAAAACATTTTGTGCTTCAAAATTGGCTGGTTATAAGTGCCCCAGACAATTAAGGGTTGTGAATACTTTGAAAAGGTCTCCGGCAGGCAAGCAAGACTATAAATGGGTGCGGTCCATATTAAATGAGAACGAAAAAAAATGAGTCTTTCAGATACCACACCACAAAGTAAAAAATATTCATGGTTTGTTCTGTTAATGATGGTTTTGCTGTATCTTGTTAATGTTGCTGACCGTTACTTAGCTTCAGGGTTACTTGAGGAAATCAAAAAAACCTTTGAGGTCTCTGATACATTTATGGGTTTCTTAGTTGGCCCCGCATTTGCAGTTGTATATACGCTTCTAGCTATACCAATTGCGCGGTTAGCTGACAAAAGAAATCGTGTTAGAATAATTGTAATTGGGGCTATTGTATGGAGTTGTTTTACCGTTCTATCGGGCATTGCAAATACCCCTTGGGCATTTGCCTTATCAAGGCTGGGTGTTGGTGTAGGAGAGGCTGCTTTTTTAGCACCTGCATTTTCATTGCTTTCAGACTATTTTCCTCCCAAAAAGCGCGCTTTTGCTTTTGCGATTTTAAATTTTGGGGTTTATTTCGGTCAAATTTTCGGATTAGTTGGTGGAGCGGCAATAGCAGAAGCTTTTCATTGGCGGATAGCATTTATCTCCCTTGGAGCACCTGGCGTAATTCTTGGTCTACTTACTTTAATTTTAGTTAAAGAGCCGGCACGCGGAAGATTAGATACAAATGTGTCATCAATTATAAAAAATTACTCATTTAGCTATACTTTAAAAATCCTTTGGCACAGAAATAGTTTTAGGTTTATGACTATAGGAACTGCTCTTGGCGGATTTGCAAGCTATGGTTTCGGAATATGGGCCCCTACATTGTTTAGTAGAGGGTTTGAACTTTCTTTAACTGAGGCAAATGCGCGTTATGGAGGTCCATCATTCATTGCGGGTATTACTGGAGCCCTGATAATAGGTGTACTGTGTGATCGTTTAACAAGTAAAGATGATAGATGGCCATTCTGGCTATCAGCTATTGGTTTAATTGGATTTTTTATATCTATGACAATTTTGTGTTTTGTGGATAATGTGAATCTAGCAACTATTTTAACCCTTCCGGCAGGGTTAATGGCAGGAGGCTGGGTGATTGCCATGCAAGCAGCACTCCAAGATTTATTACCTGCTCAGGCAAGAGCAACAGGAACAGCCCTTTGGGCATTTGCGCTTACTTTTACGGGTTTAGCTTTAGGAGTTCAATTCGTAGGAGTTCTCAACGAATTGCTGACATCGCATTTTGGAGATCAAGCTATTCGTTACGCCATGGCGGTGACTTTGCTAGCGGCGTTACCTAGCGTATGGTTTATACTTATAGCTGGTAAAACCTTTGAGGTTGACCGTGAGTATTTGTCTGATCATTTATCCTAATATTCATACTAAAAAATATTATTTAAAAGTAATAGCTACCACCATTAGCTACTAAAATTGAACCTGTAACAAAACTGGCTTCATCTGAAAGTAGATATGCTACTGAATTTGCTACTTCGCTAGGATCTGCCATTCGCCCCAGAGGAACAGATTGCTCCATCGAAGTTATCCACTCTTGTGGTAACCCATTCATAATGGGTGTGTTAGTTGGTCCCGGCGCAACAGCATTTACGCGAATTCCCCGAGGGGCTAGCTCACGTGCGAGTTGTCTTGTTAGGCCAATTAAAGCAGATTTACTTGTAACATAATGAGGAGAGCCTTCCCCAGATTGAGCTGAAGTAGAACTAATATTTACAATTGAACCTGCATTGTTGTCTTCAGCCATTATGCGCACGGCCTCACGGCAAGTGTAAAATGCTCCATTTAAGTTAACTGATAAAACAGTCTCCCATCCTTCATCCTCCATATGTATTAGATGGTCGACAAAAGTGTTTGATTTCCCATTTTTTGCAATTTCATCATTTTTTTTATTCATTGCTTCATAAAACTTTTCTGAACCATCGCCTTTTGCCTGCCCGATTCCAGCGCAATTCACTACATAGTCTAGCCTTCCGAAAACCTCTCTTGCTTTTCTGACTGCATTAATAACATCCTTGCTTTTTCCAACGTTGCATTGCAGCGCTAGATGTTTACCTTTTAACGATTGAATTACTGATTTTACATTCTCTATATTAAGGTCCATCGCTGCTACACTAGCACCATTTTCTGATAATTTTTTTACTATTGCGGCTCCAATTCCCTGACCCGCACCCGTTACTATAGCTGTTTTATTAATCAAATTCATAGTTTCGTCCTAAGTTGGTACATATAGTTCGTTAGCTTTTCCACCATCGACAGGTATGCTCGCTCCTGTTATATAAGAAGATTCATCTGATGCCAGAAAATACACCACGTTCGCTACTTCCTCTGGTGTTCCTATTCTGCCCATTGGGTTTGCATTTGCGATAGCTGTTCCTGCATTTGGATCACTATCAAACCAAGCTTTTGTGGCGGGTGTCATTATTGGCCCTGGGGTAACTGAATTTATTCTTACCCCCAGGCGCGCACCTTCCATTGCGGCGTTTCGCGTGAAATGTAGAAGTGCAGCCTTTGATGCTCCATAACCCGACATGCCTACCATCGCTCTGTCTCCATTTACTGAACTCACGTTTATTATACTACCGCCTTTTTCCGACATAGCTACCATTGCTGCTTTAGTGCCAGCGTATGGAGCGTCTACATTAGTCCGAAAATTTTTTTGAAATTCATCAAGGTTTACATCTTTTATTAGTCCCATGCCAACATGTGCAGCATTGTTAACGAGGATATCTAATCCATGTTTTTTGGCTACATCAGTTATCATCTGTGAATATTCCTCTGTTGCGCTTACATCCAGAACTTTTGCTTCACACTTACCCCCTTCATGCCTTATTTTTTCAATTGCGATCGATAACTTATCTTCATTTCGAGCGCATATTATTACATAAGCACCTTTTAGTGATAGCTTTCTTGCAATTGCAAGCCCAATGCCATCACTGCCTCCGCTAACAATAGCGGTTTTATCTTTTAAATCATTCATAAGAGTCCCCTTTTGTATGTGAGCTTATAATTTAGAATGCGTAGAAAATAAACATAAAAAATACGCATTTCTGTTGAAAAGCCATGTTGATTATCGATAATGCGTAATATATGGTATAAAAAAAAACGAGGGTGCTTTTAATTACAAATGGTAAACGCCGATCCAATAGTTGAAGAGTTAATGTCTCCTGGCGGAGAATTCGAGGTTATTTCTCAAGGGTCAATTCGAATTTTTAAGAATGCACCAAAAAATATGAGTGTTATATTTGATAATGCAAGAAAATATGGTGCTATTGAATTTTTAGTTTCTGGAGATATTCGTCTCAGCTTTGATGACGTATTTGGGTATGCAGATGGGCTCAGCTTTTGGCTTACAGAAGAAATCTCAAAGATTAAGGGTAAAACTATAGCGATATGCATGAAGAACCAGCCTGAATGGATGATTGCCTTTATCGCCATAATAAATGCTGGCGGAGTGGCAGTTTTGATAAATAGCCGAGGAACTGGAGAGTCCATGCTTCAAGCTATTGAAGATACTAATTGTGTTTGTGTGATTGGTGATAAAGCCCGACTAGATGTCCTACTCAAAGAAGGTTATAAAGGTAGATATTTATCAGCTGATAATTTTCCAAAGAAATCAAATCAATTCAAAGCCACTCGCACAGAGAGCGATGAGGTTGCATGTATGTTCTTTACTTCTGGTACAACTGGTATCGCTAAAGCTGCTGTGATTACTCATGGCGCTTTTATATCAGGTGTAATGAATACTCAGATGGCAATGGCTGCTGTGCTTAAAAGAATGGCACTAAATTATAGTATTGATGTCGAAACATTAAAATCTCAGATGCCCCAAAGTGGGTCGCTTTTAATATTTCCCTTATTTCATACAAGCGGTTGCAGTGCAATCTTTATGACTGCACTAATCAATGGTGGAAAATTAGTGATAATGGACAGATGGAAACCTGAAAAGGCCCTCGCGTTGATTGAAGAGGAAAAGATATCAAATTTTGGGGGGGTTCCAACAATGTACTGGGATCTACTTCGTTCTCCAGATTTTGAGAAGTTTGATACTTCTTCATTAGTTTCAGTGTCCTGTGGAGGACAAGCTTTACCTATTAATCTCCTTGAGCAGATTCAAAAATCATTTCCAAAAGCTTTTATAGGTGCAGGTTATGGAATGACTGAGACATGCGGAGCAATATCGCAAGCTGTTGGCGAAGCTTACCTTGCTAATCCGTCTGCTTCGGGTCAAATACTTCCCATGTTTGATGTGCAGATCACGGATGACGAAGGTGTTAGCTTAGCTAATGGCGAAATTGGCGAAATTTGGGTCAAGGGTGCAACGCTAATGCAAGGCTATTTCAATAGACCTGATGAGACAGCAGCTTGTATGTCACGTGATTGGTTTAAGACGGGTGATATAGGAAAAATAGATGATCAAGCTTATCTTTATATTGTTGATAGAAAAACTGATATGGTAATATCAGGCGGTGAAAATATCTATTGTGCTGAGATTGAACAAATACTGGCACGCCATAAAGATGTTTTAGCGGTTTGTGCATATGGCATTCCTCACTCACGGTTGGGTGAGGCTCTTATTGTTAGTCTTTATGCTAAAGATGGTTTATCAGAGAAAGATATCTTAAGCTTTGCAATAAATAATTTAGCTAAGTATAAAATACCAGAGCGAATTATCATACAAAATAAGCCTTTTGAATTAAACGCTATGGGAAAAATTGAAAAAAATAAAGTTAGAGAAACGTATACAAAGCTATTTAAAAAAGAGCAGAAGTAAAATGACTTACCCTAAAGATATAAAAATTATAGATACAATGTTGGGTATACCAACTCATGCAGATAGATCGGATTGGTATAGTAGCTTTCGTCCTTTGTTAAACGACCAGCAGAGCCGTGATATGTTTAAAATGCCTGCCCAATATATGTTTAAAGATATCCCCGAGCCATGCTCTGATGAAGCAGATTTTGTAGCTTGGACAATTAAGCAGATGAATGCCCATAATATAGAAATGGCTATGGTTGGTTTCAATGATGATAAAACCTCAGAGCAAGCTGCTAAAAATTATTCAAAGCGTTTCTTTTTTGATGTGCCGTGCAACCCCAATGATGGAATGAAAGAGGTAAAACGGTTAAAGTTTTTACATAAGAAATATAATATAAAATCGGCTTCAGTTTTCCCTGCAGGGACATGCCCGCAAATAGCTATAAATGATGCTAGGATGTATCCGCTCTATGCTGCATGTGTAGAGCTTGATATCCCTATAGTCCTAAACGTTGGGGTGCCAGGTCCTAGAATACCCATGCATACTCAGAAAGTTGAACATTTAGATGAAGTTTGCTGGTTTTTCCCTGATTTGAAAATAGTAATGCGACATGGAGCCGAGCCCTGGGAGAATTTGGCTGTAAAGCTTATGATAAAATACCCTAATTTGTATTATTCAACATCTGCTTTTGCTCCTAAGCACTACCCAAAAGCAATAATTGAATATGCGAATACCAGGGGTGCAGATAAGATTATTTATGCAGGGTACTTTCCGATGGGTTTAAGTTTAGACCGTATTTTTAGTGATATGGAGAATGTACCACTAAAAGCACATGTGTGGCCTAAATTTTTGAGAGAGAATGCAATAAAAGTCTTTAAATTAAAGGATCAAATATGAGCTCAAATACCACATCTCACGTTGCTGTCTGGTCTCAGTTAGAGGGATTGAGCGGTAATGACTTAACTGCATGGCGGATGAATCCAGTTGATAACCGTGCTTCAATTAGTGAGCGAAACCTTGATACCTTACCGATGCCATTCGGTTGGTTTATGGTAGCTTACACAGATGAACTCTTGGTGGGTGAAGTTAAGCCTCTTTTTTACTTTGGTAAAGATTTAGTTCTATGGCGTGGTGAGGATGGCCGGGCTAGGGTTATTGATGCGTATTGTAAACATCTTGGTGCTCATATGGGTTATGGTGGGAGAGTTAAAGGAAACTCATTAGAATGCCCATTTCATGCTTGGGAATACAATAGTAAAGGGAGTGTTGTTGCTGTTCCTTATGCAAAAAAAATACCACCGTCTGCTGCTAGGCCTTGTGAAAAAGAATGGATTGTCAAAGAAAGTAACAAACAAATATTAGTTTGGTACCATCCTTTTAACGAGCCCCCGAAGTGGCAGCCAGAAACTTTTGAACAAGTTTATGATACAAACTGGACTGATTATAAAAAATATGAATGGATTGTTCATGGGCCTGTGCAAAACATGGCTGAAAATGGCGTTGATGCTGCCCATTTTAAATACATCCATGGTACAAATGATTTCCCTGATTATGATTTTGAATTTGATGGACATAAACGAACGGCTAGTGTTGATGCTAAAATGCCAACCCCAAAAGGTGTTGTAGATGGAACTATAGCTTATGGGACTGTTGGAGCAGGACAAAGTTGGACTAAGTTTTCTGGAATTTCTGAAACTTTAATGGTGGCTGGTATAACTCCAATAGATCAAGAAAGAACGCATATTAGGTTCGCATTTACTCAGCCAAAAACAGAAGCTGAAGGACCCATGGCCAGTCTAGCTAAGGCTATGAGGCGTGAAATTTGTAAACAACTGGATCAAGATAAAGTCGTATGGGACCGTCAAAAATATATGCCAAAGCCCAGTATATGTGATGGGGATGGCCCTATACTTCCTTTCAGAAAATACTTTTCACAATTTTATGCAGAATGGGGTAACGATAAAAAGCAAATGACCAAACTCAAAATGGATAACAGGACTGAATAGTTGAAGTATATTGATATATTACGTGATGGTCCAGTCACGTTCATAAAAATTAATCGCCCTGAGGCAATGAATTCAATTACTGATGAAATGCATAGTGATTTAAATACTGCATTTGATGATTTTTCATCTGATAAAAATCAATTAGTTGCAGTAATCTCCGGCGAGGGTGGTAAAGCATTCTGCGCCGGAAGTGATTTGAAAGACGGTATAAATGGTAGTTATCCAAGAGGTGGATATGCTGGATTGATAAACCGTTTTGATTTGGCAAAACCAGTCATTGCTGCAGTTGACGGATATGCATTAGGGGGAGGGTTTGAGCTAGCATTAGCTTGCGATTTGATCTTAGCCTCTAAGAGATCTTTGTTTGGCTTGCCAGAGCCTTTAGTTGGTGCAGTGGCATTAGGTGGAGGCCTTCATAGGTTGCCTCGACAAATAGGACAAAAAAATGCTATGGAGATTATCCTTACATCAAGAAAGTACACAGCGGATGAGGGTTTGCGTATGGGGTTCGTGAATAAAGTAGTAACTCATGATAAGTTGATGGATGTTGTAAAAAAATATTGTGATGATATTTTGAAGGGAGCGCCTTTGGCAATTCAGGCATCTAAAATGACCGTAAAAAGAGGGCTCTCAGAGGATAGTTTGAAAGCTGCATTAGTTAAACAAGAAAGTTATGATGAATTCATAAAGTGGCGTAATAGTGATGATGCTCTTGAAGGTGTTAAAGCTTTTTCGGAAAAAAGAAAACCACATTGGACAGGAAGTTAAGAGAGAGTTATGTCAAGAAGTCTTTATTTAAGTAGTGTTATATTTTGTTTATTGGTTACTGCTGGATGCACAGAAAAACCAGAAAAACAAATTTCTAAGGTTGAGCTTCACTCAGCCCCAGTCTTAGTTGAAAAGATAGCCACAAAAAATGCTTATTTTGGTGATCTACATGTGCATACAAAAAACTCTTTTGATGCCTTTATAACAGGTACAAGGACTAATGCTGATGACGCATACCGTTTTGCAAAGGGAGATACTATCGATAATGGGGCCGGTAAAAATATTACAATTTCTGGTGCTCCTTTAGACTTTTACGGAGTAACAGATCACGGAGAATACATGGGTGTTCTAGCTGCAATGCGTGATAGAGGAAACCCTTTGTCCAAAACAGATACAGCAAAGTCAATTTTTGGAATATTTGGGGGTTCAAGAGAGGCCCGCATTGAAGCATTTACAAAGGTTGGAACAACAATCGTAACTGGTAATGCTATAGAGGATATTTATGATAGGGACTTCATAGATAGCGCTTGGGCAGAGAATATTCTCGCAGCAGAAAAGCATTACGAACCAGGAAAATTCACAACATTTGCTGCTTATGAATATACTAATATGAATATTATTGGGAAAATAACTGACAATGCTGGAGCCATTAATTTGCATCGTAATGTAGTTTTTCGTGATAAGGCTCCAGAGCGATTATTTTCAACACTAGATTCGACAAATCCTGAGGACCTATGGAATTGGATGAATGATAAGCGGGATGAGGGATTCGATGTTTTAGCTATCCCTCACAACTCTAATGCATCTAATGGTGAGATGTTCTCAACGACAACCACTGATGGTTCCCTCATTGATAAGGCTTATGCCGAAAACCGCCTTAAAAATGAGCCAATAGTAGAAATGACCCAAGTCAAAGGCACTTCTGAAACTCACCCACTATTATCTCCGGAAGATGAATTCGCAAATCATGAGCTTTATGAAATACTTGTTGGTATGGCTAAGGAAAGTCAAAAAGTACCAGGTAGTTTTGTTCGTCAATCTTTGTCCAGGGGAATTGGTATTGAACAGGACATTGGAACTAATCCATATGCTTTTGGTTTTATTGGATCATCAGATACTCACGTAAGCGCTCCGTCTTTATCAGAAGAGGAGCATTTTGGTAAGTTCTCACATGATACCGATCTTGCTAATCGAGGATCAGTGCCCCCAGATGGTAAAATGTCTTGGGATAATGTTGCAACTGAAGAGACTGAGTTGGCTTTTATATCTTCTGCTTCATATGGAGCATCTGGTTTAGCTGGTGTCTGGGCTGAGTCTAACACTAGAGAAGATATATTTGATGCTATGAAACGTAAGGAGACTTTTGCAACATCTGGGCCCCGTATAAAAGCTCGGTTTTTTGCTGGAAACTATGAAAATACGATTTTATCATCGACTAAAATGCTTGAAGATGCTTACGAACAGGGCACGCCTATGGGAGGAGTTTATAATAGCAAAAATGAATCCCCAGTTTTTATTGCTTGGGCAATTAAGGACCCAGATGGGTATCCCTTACAACGAATACAAATTATAAAGGTTTGGTCGGATGAGGCTAAAAACCGTGAAGAAATTTATGATATTTCTTGTGCAGGCGGTGCAGAACCATCACCTCAAACTAACCGATGCCCTGATAATGGCGCAACAGTTAATTTGACTAACTGCAAAACGAACGATGCGACAGGAAGCAGTGAGCTTAAGGCACTTTGGTCTGACCCTAATTACAAAAAAGGCCAGAATTCGGCTTACTATATTCGTGTTTTAGAAAATCCAAAATGTCGTTGGAGTACTTGGGATGCAGTTCGTAATGGCACCCCTCCAAACCCCAATATGCAAGCTACTCTCCAGGATCGCGCATGGAGTTCAGCTATCTGGACGAAATAGTCACTTCTGATTAATTATTATGTCCGCACCTTTTTCAGCTATTGCTATAGTAGCTGCATTAGTATTGCCTGAAATGAGTCTTGGCATGATCGATGCATCAACAACTCGTAACCCATCCACTCCATTTACTCGAAGGTCCAAGTCTACTACAGAGTCGATGTCACTGCCCATTCTACAGGTGCCAACGGGATGATACATGGTGGTTCCAAGGTTTAATTGCCATTCTAATTTTTCATCATTGGAAATAACTTGACGCCCAGGAAGTTTTTCTTTGTCAATTATTTTGGAAAGTGCCGGCATTTTTGCCAGCTCTCTAGTTATATCCATTGCTTTTATTATTAAATGCCTGTCCATTTCAGCAGATAAATAATTATGAACAATCAAAGGGTCATCTGCGGGGTTACTTGATGCACATTGTACAAAACCACGGGACTCTGGCCGTAGCTGAGCTCCACCTATAGTAAGTCCTGAATATTCAGTTAATTTTGCATTTTCCCCTCTGCTTGCGGCTGAAAGATCACCGGTTACAGCTAAGCAATGAAATTGTAAATCAGGGCGGTCTAGGCTTTCGTTGCTTTTTACGAATGCCCCTACTGATGCAGCAGGTAGAGTCATTGGGCCTTTTCTAAAAAAATAATATTTTATTATATTTTTAATTAAATTTAAGTTTTTTAATTCATTATTATAGCTGAATACCCCTGGTTTAAGTGACCAAGCCATTGGTGCCATGTAGTGATCTTGGAGGTTTTTTCCAACTTCAGGACTATTAACCAAGACTTTAATACCCATAGACTTTAGAAGTTCAGCTGGGCCAATACCTGATAATTGTAAAAGTTGAGGGGTTTTATAGGTACCTGCACTAAGAATAATTTCTCTATTCGCTTTTAGTATTTCAATTTTTTTTCGACTATCAACAATTAAACTTCTCGCGCGATTATTATCGAAATTTATTTTATTCACATTTGTATTTGTGAGAATAGAAAGGTTTTTTCTTTTTCTAACGGGTCGCAAAAAAGCATTTGAAGTAGAGCACCTTTTGCCACCTTTTATATTGACATCATAATGCCCCGCACCTTCTTGGCTATCGCCGTTAAAGTCGTTATTTTCTGAAATGCCGTATTCGATAAATGCTTTTATAATTGAGTCATTAGTTGGATTTTTATCAATAATTTCTGAAACGGCTAAAGGGCCATCTTCTCCATGATATCTATTTTTACCTAATTTGTAGTTTTCTGATTTTTTAAAATAAGGTAGGATGTCCTCCCAACCCCAGCCATTGCAGCCCAAGTTAGCCCAAGTGTTATAGTCCTCTCTGTGTCCACGAATATAAATCATTCCATTTATTGAACTTGAACCACCTAATACTTTTCCGCGGGGCAATGGTAGAATTCGATCATTCATTAAGGGCTCTGGCTGAGTTTTAAGACTCCACGAAAGATTTGGGTTATGAAGGGTTTTTCCATAACCAATGGGCATATGTATTGATGGATCGATATCGATACCACCTGCTTCTACCAAAGCAACTGTAATGTTAGGGTTTTTACTAAGTCTATTGGCTAAAACACACCCAGCAGAACCTGCTCCCACAATAATATAATCAAATTCTTTAATCATTAAATTACGCATTTGAAGAAAAACATAACTCAAATCTATACGTTTGCAGAGTAAAATATACAAATATATACGCAATATTGCATTTTATGACTTATTATCTATAAGCTAAGAGCGGCTACCATTTATTGGAATGTTTGAGCAAGTAAAATAAGGAATGTAATGTCTGATAATAATTTCCAATTTAGCGACTTAGATAATGCTATAATAAAGATTCTTAAGAAAGATGGACGAACCAGCAATCAAAAAATTGCTGATCAACTAGGCGTTACAACTTCAATGGTTACAACTCGAATAAGACGCATGGAACAATCCAAAGCGATGAAGGTTGTTGCAGTTTCGGATTTTTCTGCATTTGATTATAATGTTTTATTGCCAATTGGTGTTGATGTTAAAGGAAGGCGCGCAAATGATGTGGCCGCAGACATTGCTCTATTATCGGAGGTTGCCTCAGTGCAGCTTGTAACTGGTAAACATGACATAGAAATCTTAGTAACATTATCTAATATGGATAAAATGTCAGATTTTCTACTAAATAAACTATCTCAAATAAAGGGTGTGAGAAGCCTAGATCCTAGCTTTGCTGTTGATATAATTAAGTATGATTTTGATGTAGCACCCATCTAAGAGGTATAAATGACAAATTATAAAATTGATGACCTAGATCAGAAAATTATTCAGTTATTATCCACTGACGCACGTCTATCAAACCGGAAAATAGCAACTCAACTTGGTTTTACCGAAGGTACCATTCGCTCACGCGTGAAAAGGTTGGAAGACGAAAATTTCATTCGTTTTACGGCAGTCACCAACATGTCCAATCTTGATACCCCACAACTAGCATATATAGGTATACATGCTGAGCAGAATTCAATTAAAAAGGTAGCAGAAAGAATAGCTAATCTTCCGGAAATTAATGGTGTCATAATTTTATTAGGGCGTTTTGACATATTAGCAATAGGTTTGTTTGAAGGTCTCTCTGAGGTTCATCAGGTAGCTAGTAATAAAATATTAGACTTTGAAGGAGTTCGTTTAGTTGAGACTTCTGTAGTTGTAGATGTTGTCAAATATGACAACAGAGTGGCAAAGATTGTTACACCACATTTAGAAAAAATTTAGATTTACTGATAATGTATAATCTTCAGGAAATATCTGACCGTTTAGAAATCCAAGATATACTTATGTCTTACTGTGAAGCTATAGATACACGTAAATGGGACTTGTTGGACAAAATTTTTACTGATAATGCCATTATCGATTTTACGGAAGCTGGCGGTATCCAGGGAAATTTAAAAGAGATCAAACTTTATCTTCAGAGAGCCCTCAAGCCCTTTTCGTCGATGCAACATATGATGGGCTTACCAAAGATTGAGGTTAGCGGTTTAACTGCTCAGTCAAAAACTATGCTATTTAACCCTATGGTTATAGAACGAAATAATAACCCTCATACTTTTTTTGTGGGTCTATGGTATTCTGATAAGTTAATTAAAATTGACGGCAGTTGGAAAATTGCTTCAAGATATGAATCTCTTAGTTATTTTCATAATGTTCCAGAGGATTTTGTGCCAATTACTAGTTAGGCTTATACAGGTTTTCAGCATAAACTTTTAATGCATCTGCTGTATCATCAAACGCCTGTTTAACCCATGGCCCTGCAAATCTCATGACATGTATGCCATTTGGTCCTAAAAATTGATCTGTGGAATAGTAAGAACTTTTGTTAGTACCTAATTTTTGTATAAATTGATCTCTTCGTGCTGGATATGGCCATGCCTCATAATGAGGTAGTTGCCATGATATTTTTTCTTCAGGGATTATTTCACAAATATATTCAGTATTATTAAAATGCGATGGTTCGCAATTAACATATGACTTTAACTTCATGTTTACCGCTGCACCCATTTCTAAAGTTGACTCACACTCAACACAAAATGGGTTCCATTTATTATAGTTTTTCATATCAAGTAAAATTTTCCATACTAAGCTAGCGGGAGCACTAATTTGTACAGTTTTGGATACAACTATAGCATCAGGGTCTATATAATTTAAGCTTTTATCCATTTTTCTTCCTTATGTATTTTCATTCCATTTCGCAATTAACCCATCCTCTTGGAGGCAGCCGTCAACTATTGTTCTGGGTGTTGATTTAGTAAAGCAAATCCGCCAACCGTTCTTTGTTTTTCTATAGCGATCTTCATATATACTACTCATCATACGGAAATTATTATTTCGTGGATCATAGGTTGCAAATCCAAGGTTCCATTTACCACTTGCAGTAGAACCCTCGATTTCAATTTCACCATTATGCGCATGATGTACATCATATATTGGTGTAGTTGCCGCGACTTCTTGGAATATTTTGATTAATCCATCTAAGTCAAAATTCCCAAGCGGGGGAAATTGAATTTCTGCATCAGAAGTAAAGCAATCGCGTATTGCTTCAACATTTTTAGTATCACATGCATTTAGATAGCGAGCTTTTAATTTTCTTATTTCACTCTCTGACTCAAGTTTTTGTATTCGTAATTCCAATTCATACATTTATAATCTCCACTTTTGGTAAGGGGTAGTTTTCCGCTCCTGTCCACCGCCATAGCATTGTACCTTGTTTGTGTGCCGCTGTATCAAGCCAATTACCTTTTTGGGGTTTTTTTGAAACTATTATAGTGACACTACCATCGGTATTTTTTTCTGCTAAAAAATTATTTGTGTGAATATTATGATTTCTGTAATCAAGGCTTTCCATCCAGATATTATTTATTTGAAAATTCCAGCCAATACAATCTGGTACACTACAAGATATTTTTAAAGCTTGATTATCATTAAGTTCCCACCAACCGTGAAGGTAATAAATCATTGGATCACCACCAGCTCTTGAAAACATAGATTGTCCAGTCGTGCTTAGACTATTTTTATGTTGTTCTTTAAATAGTAATGACCAATCTAGAAATAAACTTGATGTACCTTTTATAAACTTTGAAACGTTAGATAGTGATTCTGATACCCCCTTTAAACTGATTGGTTCAGGTTTGTTAAATTGATCAATGGTATTAATTTCTACTTTAGCTATCTCTTCTTTTGTTCGATCAAAAAAAGTTTGCCTTACAATTAGTATGGTGGAGTCATCTTCTAAAGGCAGCCAATTCCCATCAACCTTATCTTTACTTGCTATAATCTCAAAAGACCCATCACTGTCACAATCAACGTCTCTTATGTCGAGTTCGCCTGTTGATGCCATGGTGCCGTCAACGGCGTACCTATTAGCTTTTGTGCCAAAGCTAAGGATCGGAACTGTACCTTTGCGTCCTGAAATTTTATATTGATAAGAACTTGAAATGGTTGCGTTCTGATAAAAATTATCGGGATTGTCTGCTCCTATTTTAGCAGTTGAATGAGAGGCTTGATAAAAACTTGGAAATTCTGGATTATTATTTTCCAGATGCATCTCTAAGCCTATCCTTAGGAGACGGGTAAGATATCTAATGCCTTCTGCTTTGTCTAATTTATTTGTTGCAAGACTAGATTCCAGAACATGTTCGCCCGAAATCTCTAATTGATTACAAAACTCTCTCCATAATTTTTTTATATCACTCATTATGGAGCCATATACTGGCCACCATTAACGTCTAGGGTTGCCCCCGTTACGACCCTGGCATAATCAGACACAAAATAGAGAACGGCTTTGGCGCAATCCTCTTCTGGTGGTATAATCCCTAAAGGTATTCTATCAGTTATTTCGTTTATGACATCATCACGCTTCCTACCATTATTTACTTGCGCATCGATATACCCATAAACTGGAGCACCGCCTATCCATCCCATCCTGCATAAGTTGACACGTATTCCAAAACGACCGAAGTCCTTTGCCATGTGCTTGGTTAATACATTTAACCCTCCCTTGCTTGCCGCATATGAGGCTTCACCTGGAAATGGATTGACAGTAGTCATGGTGGAAACATTAACGATTGCGCCACCGCTATTAGATTTCATATATGGCAGCACTGCCTGCGCCATCCTGAGTGCGCCAATGCAGTTAACATTATAAGTATCAGCCCATTTATCCACATCAGCAATATCAGTCGTTGCCCAATCTCCGTGCTGGTAGGCACTATTGACCAGTCCGTCGATACGTCCAAATCTCTCTTTAACTTTCTTTGCTAGTTTATAACAATCTTCGCTGCGCGTAATATCAGTTGAGCAAGCGATAGCTTCCCCACCTAGGTCCTTTATTTCTTTTGCTATTGATTTTATGTATGCGGAATTTCTTGAAGCGAGACCTACCTTAGCCCCTTCTGCAGAAGCTAATTTCGCCATTCTTCTTCCCATGCCAGCTCCAACACCACTGATTATAATAACTTTATCTTGAAGTAACATGCGTATAGTTTAGCTTAATTTTCTACGAATATGAAATAAAATCTTTCAAAATTGTTTAGATTTCGTAGTAATAAGATGATTTTAAAACGAATTGGTTAAGATTATGGTCCCTAAAAAAGAGTCTCTGATTAAAAAGGCTGAACAAGCTACGGGTTTAAGTGATTTTGGGGATGAATGGTTTTTTCCAAATATTGATGTGTTTATTGAATCACTTAATAGTCAAGCTAGGCTTTCGAGTGAGGGTTACTATGGTGCTGAACAAATGATTATAGGTGCACTTGTAAATAGGTTGCGACATAAAAATCTTATAAAAATGAACCCGCAAATACTCGATGAGACTGTTGATGTTAAGGCGGTACTGACTGGTCTACCAAGGACAGGTAGTACTATGTTGCATCGTATGCTTGCATCTGCACCTGAACTAACTTCTGTAAAATGGTTTGAGGCGCAAAACTATACACCGCTAGAAAATGAAGATTATAATGACCCTACTCCAAGGAAAGATATCGCCAAAGATATTTTAAACTTTATGTTAAAAAAAATCCCTGAATTAATGTCAATTCATCCAATGGATATTGATCAAGCAGATGAGGAGGTAATCATTCTTGGGCAGCTCTTTTCTAGCTCAATGCTTGAGAGCACATACTTTGTGCCTGATTATGCAAATTGGTTGACTAATCAAAACCCAGGTAAATCTTATTCTGACCTAATAGAAATATTGCAATCTTTGCAGTGGCAAGACCCAAGCCGTAAAAATAAAAGTTGGATTCTTAAAACGCCAGGTCATTTAATGTCCTTGGGTGCAGTTGTGAAGTATTTCCCTGGGGCTAAAATAATAATGACTCATCGCGACCCTGTTTCTACAGTTCCATCTTATTGCAGTATGGAGTCAACTCTTTACAAAATGAATACTGATATTATTTCAGATTTTGAAATTGGTAATTATTGGTTGGACCGTCTTTCGGAGTGGTTAAATAATTTTATAGAGGTCCGAAATTCAATTCCAGATGATAGGTTTATTGATATAAATTATTTAGATCTAGTTGAGGCGCCTGAAAAAATAGGTACTCAAGTGTTAAAGTCTATTCATATAAATGATGATATTCTTACAAAAGAAATGATGGAAAACTGGATAAAAGCAAATAAGCGTGAAAATCGTCAAAAACATAACTATAAGCTCAGTGATTATGGTTTAACCCGTGAGTCGATAAGTAACAAATTTAAAGATTATATAGAAAAGTACCTGTAGAGATGAAATTGCGGAAAAGTTTTTTTTCTATTATTTGTTTTTCTGTTGTCGGGTGCAATGGAGTTAGTCAATACACTGAGGGCCCGAGAACCACTGAAAGTGATTGGGTTAAACTTGAGGGTGCATGCTTTAGTATGGGGGAGTCCACAGTATACAAGGAAGAGGGGCCAGTGGTGCAGGTTTGTGTGGAGCCTTTTGAAATTTGGTCGCATGAAATAACTAATTATGAATTTAAAAAATTTGTAAATGAGACGGGTTATGTATCTAAAGCAGAAACTGGCTGGGGTATTGAGACGGGTATTAATGTGAGTCCAGGTTCTGCTGTTTTTATTGCTCCCAAAAACACTGGATCTAACAATTGGTGGATTTATGAAGTTGGTGCAAATTGGAAAAACCCCCAGGGTTTAAGTAAGGCCAGTTTTAAACCTCACGAACCTGTTGTTCATATTACCCTTGACGATGCAAAAGCGTACGCTTCTTGGGTTGGCGGCAGGATACCGACTGAGGCAGAATGGGAATATGCATCCCGCGGTGGTTTAGATGGTACTCTTATGAGCTGGCCTGATGCAGAACGGAGCGCTTTAAAAAATAAAGCCAATACTTGGGATGGTATTTTTCCTGTAATTAATACAAAAGACGACGGGTTTATCGGAGTTGCCCCTGTTGGAAGCTATCCGCCTAATGGTTTTGGTTTGTATGATATGATTGGGAATGTTTGGGAGTGGACATCTTCTGTTTATTATCCTAGCCATACGCCAGGGGACCTAAAAGAAGCTTATTCTGATGGTTATGACCCAGCCCAGAAACTTATTCCAGTTGGAGTAATTAAAGGAGGCTCATACCTATGTGCAAAGTCATATTGCTATCGATACCGACCAGCTGCAAGACAAGCTCAAGACCTTATGCTGAGCACTTCACATACTGGTTTTAGGGTTGTGCGCAGTAATTAACTTTCGCTTTTGCAATTAATTGAGGTTGCTGCACGGCGACCAGAGTAAATACAATCTGCTATGGATAAGCCACTGACATAGCACCACGATGCAACACCTACAGCGTTTCTTCCTGCTGCATATAGCCCTTTGATGGGTAAACTCTCTTCGTTTAGCACCGAACCTGTTTTTTCGTTTACAGAAAGGCCACCCAAAGAGAGGGTGGGGCATGGGAACAGTTTTGCATTTAAACTAATATCGATGGCAACAATATTATCCAGACTTAATTCCGCTGTTTCATTTTTAGTTTTACCAAATGGATCTATAGTTTCACCTTTTGCTATTTTATTGTATTCTATTATTTCCTTTAAGAGGTTATCAGCATTAATTCCAATTAATTTGGCAAGTGAAGCAACAGAATTTGCCTTTTTGGATCCAAAATAGATATTAAGTTTTGCGAGTGCTCGCTGAAATGCTAATGCTTTCTTTTTGCTGACATCGTTTAAAGATTTTTTGACTAATTTTTTATCCAGAATCATCCATGCTGACCCATTATGATGTTCCGTCATTTCAACACCAAGTGTTGCCCCGTAGACCATTTCATTTATGAAACGTTTTCCATCAGTATTTATTATCATGCCTTTTGCAAAAGAAATTGGTGGATTTATAAATCGCCATGCTGTCATGCGATCCATATTTTTAGCAATTCCTCCAACTGATTGACCGAGTCTAATGCCCGAGCCGTTGTCGCCTTCAGTACCTAAGGGATACCCCTCACTGTATTTTGGTGCATAATATTCTACCATTTTTCTATTAAAAACAAACCCTCCAGCAGATAATATTATTCCTTTGTTACTCCTTATGTAAATTTCTTTTCTCTTGTTTAATAAATCATTTGCCTTTTCCATTAATGACATAGCTTTTTTGAAGAAATATTTAGACCCCGGCACAATGGGGGGGAATAGAGCTAATAATTTTAATGCTTTATTTCTGAGTTTTTTATACTCTTGAAGTTCTATCTTGTTATTGAATTGATATGCTTTTAGTCCTATCACCTCATTTTTTTTGTTAGTTATGAGTTGCCTGACCTCTGTAAAGTCATGAATTATCAATCCTTTTTTTATAGCACTTGCCTTAAGTGGGTCAAAAAGAGATCCTCCAAGATTTGTTGCTTTCGCTCCCTGTTTTTCAGGTACATAACCACGGTGACCACGAGCAGCAGGAAAAGCGTTCTTTTTGTAGTTTTTTATGAGACTATTGTCACTGTGATATAGAAAATACTTTGGTGCTGGATATGACGTTTTATACTTCCATAGTGTACTTCTTAAATCTACACCATGATCTATTAGCCAATCAACAGTTGGGGCGCTTTTGTTACAAAAATCTTTAAGAGTTTGATCTGAAACTATATCACGAGTTTCTAACTTTAAGTAGTTAAACATATTTTCTACAGTATCTTTTACTCCTGCTTCTACTTGTAAACTTGTTCCGCCTCCTGCATATATTACCCCGCCGCTCGCTTTTGTAGCACCACCTGTCTCATATTTATCGATCGCTAATACGCTATTTCCAGTTTCAATTGACTCCAAAGCAGCTGCTACTCCAGCCCCGCCTAAACCCACAATAATTACATCGGCTGTTGATGACCAAATTATATCACTTTCGGTTTTCAATATTAATTTTGGCTCTATGTCTGAATGCCAATTCATATCATCTGGTTTCATATTTTACCCTCATTTCAAATTATATGCTATTTTCTTTGAAAAACTACGCAAAATCAAGGAAAATGACCTATTTTTTCTCAGAATACGTAAAATTATGACAAAATTATTGCGCATTCTAACATCTCTGTTATTGGTTATCTGAGTGTTATATAATTTATGGGGACAGTTATGACAAATCCAAAAGTTGCAATCGTAACAGGCGCCAGCAGAGGGGCAGGAAAAGGAATTGCTTTGGGTCTAGCAGAAAAGGGGATGACTGTTTATGTCACTGGGAGAACGAAAATAGTAGGAAAAGCAAAGGGGTGGGACGGAACTGACTTACCGGGTACAGTCGAACAGACTGCGATGGAGTGTAATGATGTTGGAGGTAAAGGTATAGCCGTTATTTGTGACAGTGCTGATGATAACCAGATTGCCGATCTCTTTAAAAAAGTTATGGACGAACAAGGGAGGCTGGATATTTTAATGAATAATGCAGCTTATATTCATCATCAGCTCATAGAGCAAAAGCCTTTTTGGGATAAAGAATTAAATGCTCAAAATATACTTAATGTTGGACTGCGATCGGCTTATGTGGCGAGCTGGCACGCAGCTAAGATTATGGCCAAACAAAAAAGTGGTTTAATTGCTATGGGTTCCTCTTTTGGGGCGAGTTGTTATATGCATGGTCCTGCTTATGGTGCCCAAAAAGCCGGCTTAGATAAACTTGCTCATGACATGGCGGTAGATTTGGAGCCGTTTGCTGTTCAAGCTGTATCCATATGGATGGGTCCTCTTTTGACAGAGAGAGCTCTCATTGCTGCCGAAGTTCATCCTGAGCAATATAAAGATTTTATAGCAATGGCCGAAACTCCGCAGTTCACAGGGCATATTCTGCATGCGATTGCTAATGACCCAAAAGCCCAAGAAATTAGTGGTCACACACTTGTCGGCGCGGAAGTTGCACAAAATCGCTATGGAATGAAAGACCGAAACGGTAAGCAGCCACCAAGCCATCGAGAGATGTTAGGATCTCCAAATTTACCTAATCCAGCAAGAGTATATTAGAGTGAAATTATTGAAAGCTAATTTAACAATCATCATTGCTGTATCTATGGTGTCTGCGATAGGCGGATTAGTTTTTAATACAATGCCTATTTTATTAGGAACAGCTGGGGAGGCCTTTGGCTTTAATAATGCTGAATTAGGTAATTTATCACTTATGGCAGGTGTTGGTTATCTTGCAGGAACTTTAACGGGCCCAATTTGGGTTGATAGTTTTCAGTGGCAGAAAACTGCTTTATTAATAATTTTAGCAGTTGTTTTTTCTTTTTTGGTATCAATGAGGATTCCTGGCGAGTACATTTATTATGGATTTTTAATTTTTGGTTTTTTCTGTGCTCTTGCTATTGCCTTAGCAATGCGAGTATTGGCTGATATGCCCGACCCTGAACGTGCTTATGGTACTCGATTGTCAGTGGAGCTACTTTCAATAGGAATCTTTCTTGTTTTTCTACCTGCATTCTTTGTTTCTAAGGCAGGTTTTACTGGAGCAATGTTTGGCATGGCTTTATTTACAATGCTTTTGGGAATAGGTGTGTTTGCATTTCCTAAACATAGTTCATCTAAGACAGCTGAAAAACTTAAAGGTTTTCCAAGTTTTCGTCAATCGGGGTCAAGCTGGTCAGTTCTGATGATATTTACAATATACCTCCTTGCAAATGTAGGATTATTCTTTTTTCTTTACATTATTGCCCAAAAATTTTCACCAACAGATGCTCAAAATGGTATGATGTTCGGCGTTCTAAAATGGCTTGGCGGCGGTGCTGGTGTTCTAGGCGCTATTATCGGTGCTAGAGCTGGTTTACGAATGCCTCATTTGTATGCTTTTATAATTCTACTTCTGGGCGTAACGGGATTGCTAACAGCTAAAAATTTCACTTTTTTTATGATCTCTAGCTGGGTATGGGAATTTGGTTTCACATTAGGATGTCTGTACCAAACTGCTGCTATCGTAAGATTTGATATATCAAATAAACTTGTAGTATTGGTGCCTATGTCGTTTGGTATTTCTATGATATTTGGAGGAAAGATAGCAGGTCGTCTTCTAGAAGAAGGTAGTGAAAATATTCTTTATGTGCTAGTTATTCTTTGCTCATTTTTACCTTCAGTTTTTATCTTTTTGACTAAACCCCGGCTTGCTGAAGAAAGTTTTTAGGAGATAATTTTGTATCAGTATTTTTTAATTGGGGTTTTTCTTATTATTGCATCTTGCAGCCCTAAAGACCCTAAACCAACAAATTTACAAGTGCAAACTTCAAGCGTTCCAGCATCTTTAGATGCTCTACAATTACCAAAATTCCCTGATTACCCTGCACCGACAATTAAACTTGATGAAGAAGATTCTGGTTATATCTATTACCCTATTAAGAGCCCCTATGATTTTTCCAGAATATTAAATGGTTACGAACAATTGCAATCGCACACAGGAAAGTCAGAGCTATTTATGCCTCCAGGTGCTAGTGCAGACAATCCTGTTCCTGCAGTAATTATTATGCATGGTTCTGGCGGGATAAAAAATGGTAGAGAAAATGGTTACGCTAAACTTTTTTCTGAACACGGCATGGCGGCACTAATTATTGATTATTATGAACCAAGGGGTGTTACGAAAGATACGCCCTATGTAATGAAAACAATGATAGCAACTGAAGTAGACATAATGTCAGACGCATATTCAGCGTTGAAAATTCTCTCTACCCACCCAGCGATTGACCCTTCGCGTATTGGGATAACGGGCTACAGCTATGGAGGAATGGGAACCAGATATGTCTTGGATAAGCGTTTAAAAAAAATAATGGCCCCAAATATTCCGCGTTTTGCTTTGCACATGGATATTTATGGTCCATGTCATCAAACATTGGGTCATAAAATCACAACTGGTGCACCTTATTTAGCTGTGCATGGGGATAACGATAATTCAGTTGATCCTGAGCTATGCCAAGAAGTTTATGAAGAAATTATAAAGGGCGGTAGCAGTGTTGAAAGTCATGTAATACCAGGTGCAGGACATGCTTGGGAAAATTCTGAGCCATTAAAAGTTTTTTCAGGAAGTTTTGTAAAAGACTGTAAGTTTTCATTTGATAAAAATGGAACTTTTTTAGTTAACGGAAAATCTGGACAATTTCAGTCAACTCCTGAAATGAGCAGGAGTCAACGCGCAAAGGTTAGGGCTGGATTAGGCGAATTAGCGGGGTCTTGTCTTGGTAAGGGGTATATTGTTGGAAATAACCCTGAAGCTGATGATATAAGTAAAAGAATTCAGATTGAATTTCTAGAACGTATTTTTGAGATAAAATAGTACAATCCTGATATTACTATTTACCACAATGTGTTACCGAAAATTCAAATAAAATACAAAAGCATATTAGGTAAACCTAAAATTCCAAAGACCCCTAGATTAGATAGCTTTTTATAAGTTAAGATTTGATGGTTCCATAAGCTGTATGCCCCAAAAGCCCCTAAAGCGCCTGCCCCATTTATCCAAAACCCGCTTAAGCCTAATAACCCTGTTATACTAAATAATCTTATATTTTTACCATTTTGATTTTCTTCAACAGGGGTCTTTAGGTTTAATAGTCCAAGCATACCAATAAAACCAAATAGATTTAGTAATGATAAATCTACATATATCATGCAGTGCATGCTCCACCATTAAGGGGAATAGTTTGTCCAGTTATCCAACTTGCTTCATCTGAACAAAGGTACAAGGATGCTGCCCCAACATCTTCTGGTGTGCCAGCTCTTCCAACGATTGTGGTTTGCGCCGCTCGCTCATGCCCTTCAAAATTATTCATTGATCCAAGAGATAATGCATTAATAGTCACACCGTAATGTCCAACTTCAGCAGCTAATTGGCGCATATAACCTAGAGCTGCAGATTTTGCAGCGGCATAGTGCGAAAGACCCATGGAAAAACCTAATCTATGAGATTCTGATGTAACTATCATTATTCTACCGTGTTTTTGATTTTTCATAGTTGGTAAAAAGAGCATACATAATCCACGTATTGAATTAAAATTAAGGTCAAGCTGTCTCTGGTAGTCATTTTCCTGAAGCATATCTGCCTGATTTAAACTGGTAGGCATTTCTACAGGTACACCGGCGTTATTAATTAAAATATCAACACCTTTAGTTATCTCTAAAAAGCTATCTCGAATATTAGCATCAGTAATATCCCCTGAGATCGCTGTTGCACCTACCTTATTAGCCGCAAATTCCGCACGGTCTTTATACAAATCATTAATATAAACCTCTGCACCAGCATCCTTTAAAGCTTTTGCAATTCCAAGCCCCATACCCTGCCCAGCGCCAGTTATTAATGCTTTACGTCCATCTAAATTAAACATAACTAACCTATAAAAACCTGTCCGCCATCAAGTGCTATCGTTTGTCCTGATAGATAGCGGGCCCCATCACTACACATCATTGCAACAAATTCACCTATATCTTGCTCGCAATCACCTACATAACCAAGCGGTATGCTATTTTGAAAGTGTTTCGCTTCAACTGGATTTGCATCCATCCATCCTGCTAATGCGGGTGATTTTGCGTGAGGCATTATTGCATTGACCCTAATACCATCTTTACCCCATTCGTTAGCCGCCGCCCGCGTAAGTTGTTGGGTTGCTGCTTTCACGGCAGCATAAACACCGTAAGTACCAACATCCCATCTTTTCATTACAGAGCTACATAAATTAATAATGTTGCCTTTGCTTTCCACAAGATAAGGATATGCCATTTTCATGAGGCGAAACGTTGCTAGTGGACCGGAATTCCAATTATCATTAATCTGCGCATCTGAAATATTCAGGAGAGGGCCGCGTGCAACTTCTTGAGCGTTATTAACGAGAATATCTAAACGACCAAATTTTTTAATTGTCAGGTCAATGCAATTCTCTAAATCTTTTGTTGATTTAACATCGCACCGAACAGATAATGTATTAACATTGAAAGGCTTGAGTAGTTCAACGGTTTTATCACATTTTTCTAACGTCCTTCCTGTTACAACTATGTGCGCGCCTTGTTTGGCCAATGATTTAGCTATTCCTTGGCCTACGCCCTGGCCTCCGCCAGTAATTAACGCAACTTTATTTTTAAGCATATTTATACCTACCATAGCTCTGGAATGTCGGATCCAGTAATTTTAATTAATTTTTTAAGAAAGTTGTTAGCTTCTAATAGCTCATCATTTGAAAAATGTTTAATAAGTTGCTCTTCAAGAGCTTTAGATTGAGCTAGAATAGTAATAAAAACTTTTCGGCCCTGTTTTGAAATAGATATATCATTACTGTTTGACTCAATGTATTTTTTTCGTTCTAGCCTCGCAAATATTTCTGAGTCAGGGTGATGACCCGTGTGCTCTAAACGGCTTACTATATCTTTTCTAGATATTGGCCCGCTCATAGAAAGTAATGATAAGCAAAAATATTCCGGTTCACTAACCCCCATACTTAAGCATTCTTTTCTAACAGGATAACTTGTTTGAAAATGTGCTCTAGATAATAGATATAATAAGAAATCGTTTGAAAACTGCCCTAACCCGAGATCAATACCTGCTGAGCTTGGTTCAACTTTAACAGACTTTTGTTTTGCATCTGCGTATTTCCCAGCGTGAAAAACTAGTACTGGTAAATTATTGGTTTCGTAACTTATTACCTCTCCGACAAAGATGATATGGTCTCCACCTTCATATTGAAAATTAGTTTTACACCTAAATAGAGCAGCGTATTCCGTTAAAATAGGCATCCCCTGCTCACAAGGACTCCACTCCACATTTTCAAATTTTTCCTCTGTTGAACGTGCGAATTTATTGGATAAATCCATTTGATGACTAGCAAGTACATGTACATTAAAGCCTCCAGAATTCTGATAAGCAGGCATAGACTTTGCATTCTTTGATAAGGACCATAGAACTAAAGGGGGATCTAGAGAAACAGAATTAAAGCTGCTTGCAGTCACGCCAACAGGAAGGCCAGTGTCATCAATCGTAGTAACTATGGTAACACCAGTTGCAAACTGACCCAGTGCATTACGAAAATTATTTGGATTAATCTTGGACATTATACATTTGCGTAGTAAACATGCAGATAAAATACGCAAAATAAGTTATAAGTCAAAAGAATAGAGTAAATTGCGTAGTTTATTATGTTGAAATATTAGCATTGGAGTATCGATGAACGATTTAGAAGCAAGAGTAGATAGATTAGAGTCTCTTGAGGCAATTAGACAGCTAGTTTCTAAATATTCCTTATCTTTGGATATGCGAGATTTGGACGCGCATGTGAATTTATTTGCTGAGGACATAAGGGTAAGTAAAAATACTTCTGGACGGGAAGCATTAAAACGATGGCTTGATGACACTTTGCGTTTTCAGTTTACCGGAACATCCCATCATATTGGCAATCACATTATAGAATTTGATGACCCCGATAGAGCACATGGTGTTGTGTATTCAAAAAATGAACATGAAACCCCTAGGGAAGATGGCGGCATTGATTGGGTAATAATGCAAATGATGTATTGGGACAATTACCAAAGAATAGACAATACTTGGTATTTTAGACGTCGATTGCCCTGTTATTGGTACGCTACAGATTTGAATATTCCACCAGTTGGTGAAAATAAAATGCGATGGCCTGATCGCGAAAATTATAAAGGAGCATATCATGAGCTCTTCCCGTCTTGGAATTTATTTTGGAAAAACCCTCCAAGTGACAAAGACATACCTGAGGTTGCCTTACCTGCTCCACGCGGAGAGTTTTTAAAAACGATGCGGGGTAATTCTCCCGATCCCAAGATAAGAGTAAGATGATGCCTACATTATTTGATCAGGTTAAGATTGGTGATATATTTTGTAAGAATCGGATTGTTATGGCACCCATGACTCGTTCACGTGCAGACAAAGATGATGCGCCATCGAAAATTACAGCACTTTATTATGGTCAACGAGCAGGGGCTGGCTTAATTATAACAGAAGGTGTTTATCCAAATATTGATGGTAAGGGTTATGTCCGAACTCCAGGAATTGTAACAGATAAGCAAATATCAGGTTGGAAGTCTGTTGTTGACGCTGTTCATGACAAAGGAGGTAAAATTGTGATGCAAATTATGCATTGTGGGCGTATTGCAAGTTATCATAACAAGGCAATGAATGCCCGTACCTTAGCGCCATCGGCTATACGTGCAAATGGAGAAATATATTCTGACATATCGGGTATGGTTCCAATGGATATTCCTGAAGAAATGACATTAGTAGAAATCAAACAAACCATAAAAGATTATATTAAATCTGCTAAAAATGCACTTGCTGCTGGTTTTGATGGCGTTGAATTGCACTGTACAAGTGGTTATCTGCCCGCACAATTTCTCTCAACAGGAACTAACCATCGTCAAGATATCTATGGCGGTAGCCTTTCCAATAGATTGCGATTCACTACTGAAGTTTTAGAGGGTTTAATTAAAACAATTGGTGCAGGGCGTGTAGGGCTGCGGATTTGCCCGGGAAACCCTTTTAATGACCTTAAAGATTGTAACCCTGAAGAGACTTTTAGGGAACTTATTGCTCAAGCTAACATGTTAAAAGTAGGCTATCTGCATGTCATACGCATGAAAGCTGGAGTTGATAACGTTAAATTAGCATCTGAATTTCAGGGTGACATTATTCTTAATGATAGCTATAATCTGGAGCGGGGTAATCGTGCTCTAAAGAATAAAGAGGCAGATGCTATATCTTTCGGTAGAGCATTCATTGCAAACCCCAAACTTGTTGAGAGTTTTAAAGGTAATATGGAATTGTCCTTACCTGACTTCAAAACCCTTTATACCCCGGGGCCAAAAGGATACATTGATTATATATGATTGAGGGAAGTCCAAGCCGAACTGCATTTATGACTGCTTTGCAGAGAGGCTACCATAATGCTTGCGCGGCCGAACCTAAAATTCTTAATGATAACTTAGCTCTTGATTTAGCAGGAGTCTCTTCTGCTGAGGCAAAGGTCTTTATTGATAATTTAATCAAGACATTTGAGGGGTTAAGTGACTTTGAAACCGCAAATATTTTCATGCATAGAATCAATTGCGCTGTTTGCATGAGGAGTAGAGTGGTGGAAGAAAAACTGCTCCTTGCTCAAAAAAGAAATATAAAGCAATTAGTTATTTTAGGCGCAGGACTTGATAGCACAGCTTATAGAAGGCTTGATCTGACCAAGGGGCTTCAGGTTTTTGAAGTTGATCATCCTTCAACCCAAATTTGGAAGCGTCAAAAGCTCGAGCAAGCTAACATTAAAATCCCTGAGAATTTAAAATTTGTAGCATTCGATTTTGAAAAACAGACTTTATCTGAGGCTTTTAATGCGGGTAATATTAGGACTGATCGAATTACTTTTTTTTCTTGGCTTGGAGTGCAAATGTACTTAACCGACCAGGCTGTAAGAGCAACACTAAAAGTACTTGGCCGCTATCCACTAGGCAGTGAATTGATAATGGACTTTATAAGTCCTAGCTACGTACTTGAAGGGGGGATATCAGAAAAATCTGTCGATTATCTACAAAAGGTTGTGACTGATATGGGCGAGCCAGTGAAAAGCAAATACTATGAACATGATCTTGAAAATATTTTACAAGAATCAGGATTTTCAAATGTAGATTTCTTATCTGCAAAATGGCTAGTACATAACTACTTAGATGGAGATAAAACTTTTTTTGATATGCCGGATAGGGCCACCTCCATTTTATCAGCAACAATTTAATTAAAAAGCCTTGCCCTTTCTGCCAATGCAGCTTTCATTCCTTTTGTGCTAACAAGTCTAAAAAATGATAAAAATGTGGGGCTTTGATGAAATTCAGCATCTAGGTCAGATGCCTGACGCACTGACTTCTCTAAATTCATATTATCATAAAAATTATTAGTTGCTTTTTTTAGTATCATTAAATGATTAACGGGTGTTTTAGCTATGTTTAAAGCAAGATTTCTAGTTTTACTTTCAAGATTATCTGGGTTTACAGCTTGATTTATAAGACCAAGTTTCTCAGCTTCATCCGCATCCATACTTTTCGCAGTATAAAGCATTTCTTTAGTTTTTCGCATGCCTATCGTTAACGGCCAAAAGAATACAGTTGGAGGAATTCCTAAGTCACGACCTGCGGGATGTCCAAAAGTCGCTTTTTTACTTGCTATAACAATATCTGATACTGCCAACAATTCACCCGCTCCTGATAAACAAGCACCCTGAACTTGACAAATGATAGGTTTTGGAAATTTCCAAACTTCTATCCAATAATCAAGTAATGCCATTATATCTTTTTTATCAAGCTCAATGTCTATTCCTTTTGGGTAATTTGCTGGATATTGTGAAGTAATCCAGTTTTCTTCATTAAGGTCATAACCAACGCAAAAAGCTCTTCCAGTCGATTTAATAATAACGACTGATATTGCATCATTTGTGGAAGCCTCGTCTAATTCAGCTTTTAGTTCTTGTAGTAAATTGGGTGATAATGCATTTAACTTTTCGGGACGGTTAAGTGTTATTGTAAGAATTTTATCTGAATATTCCGTGAGTATATTATTATTCATTATGTTTCCTTATTAATTCTTACAAAAGACATTACCACTGCAGCAAGAACAGCTACGGGGATAAGTATAGTAAAAGCTTCATCGTAGTTTTGATGCTTGGCAAATGAATTCCCAACAAACCCAACAGCTATAACTGCTAATAAAACAGTAAAGATATTCATCATCCCTATAGCAGGTGCAAAATAGACCCTTCCAAAAGTATCTGCGGTAATGCCTGTCCAGACGGGATATATACCACCTATAGCCATGCCTACTATAGCTGAAACAGTAATAAGAGTAGAAAAGCTGGTAACAAATATCGCGGCAATGAGAAAAGAAATATTTGAGAGGCAAACTAGCGCAAAAACTAAACGTTTATCAATGCGTTCAATAAGCCACCCTATTAAAAGTTTTCCAATTATTGCAGAACCGGCCACCACGGTTGGAATTAATGTGGCCTGAGTGTTAGTAAAACCTAAGCTCTCACCAAATGGTTTGAGAGACACAAGTAACGCTTGGTCGCTAGCTAGAAGTAAGCCGCAAGCAAGTGAAATAACCCAAAAATCTCTGTTTTTGAGTATCATTGATGGCTCCTTAGCTACTACTTTTTGTTTAACCACTTGATTTATTCCGTCAGGAAACTGTCCAACTACTTCAGGCGTTGATATAAAGTAACGTGAAATCAAAATGACTGAAATTAATGATATGCTTACGCCCATATAGACAAGGGCTAATCTCCAGCCAAAGCTATGAATTAAATAGCTAAATATTGGCTGTATTAGAAACCCACCGGCTGAAGTTGCAACGGCTGCAATACCTAGCGCACGACCGCGTTTTTTGTAAAACCAATTAGTGGTCAAGGTATTGGCAATGAATGGACCACATGCGGTGAATCCAAATCCTACAGGAAGAGATATAATAAGTATCATTTGTTTTGGACTCTGTGAAACTGATAAACCCAAGAAACCGATAGCAAACGATGTTATTCCCAGCAGTGCTAATAATTTTGGATTTATCCTTGTTATTGACTTTCCTACAATCGCAGCCCAGATGGCTGAACTTAATAAAAAAGCTATCATCCCAAGATTGACTTGATCCCTTGACAAGCTGAATTCTGACTCAATAGGAGTAACAAAGTGTTGGAAGGAGTAAAAGGTTGCTCCAGCCATCAGCATCGCTGTCGTAAAGCTCGCACCCAGTACGTGCCAGCCTTTAAAGTTCTGTATCATGTAAGCCTTTTATTATTAGTGACTGAGCCTTTTCATCTCCAACAATATAACTTTCTCTGCTGTCAATTTTCCATTGTCCATTAATTTCTTTCATAGTCCATTTGTTCACTGCTAACCGCATTAATTGACTATCATGATAGACCCGAGAGTAACCTAATGAAACTGCTGTGTTTCCTTTTATTTTAACAACAAGAGGACCAACTGTATGGGCGCAGCTAGGCAACAAAGACTGGTGTATTTCTGAATTTAGCATTTTCGTAATTGCTTCGTGGCCATGAAGTTCTAGGTCCTGAGTTTCTGATCCCCGACCCGCATTAGGATTTGCTATTTTGTAGATGGCATTTTTGGTATGGCAATTTACCGCTGTTTCTATATCTCCGCAATCTACAGCTAAACCATATCTTGCTATTGTGTTTCGAATGGAAAGTTCTGCTTCCATATTAGTAATACGATTGGCTAGCTTCATTTTAATTTGTTAGCCTCTTTAGCTATTTTCAAAAAACTAGGTGGTTCACCTCCCCCAAAAACTTCGAGGCATGCGCCGGAAATATAACTATTATTTGAGTCTGCCAGAAAAATACAAGCTTTAGCAATGTCGTAAGGTGTACCCATTCTTTTCATAGGTAGATTATCTGCAAGATATTGCATTCCTTTCTCACCGCCATAATGGTCAGAACTGGCCTCTGTTTTTATCAAGCCTGCTATAATAGCATTTACTCTTATCGAAGGAGCCCATTCCATTGCTAATGATGTGGTAACATTTATGAGCCCTGCTTTGGATGCACCGTACGCGACAGACCCCGGAGAGCTTCTAGTAGCAGAAACCGATGAGATATTGATAATTGAACCATTAGTTATTTTTAATGATTCGTATGCAGCCTGCGAAATATTTATAGGCGCTAGCAAGTTTAACGCGACTATTTTTTCTGTCAAATTTGGGCTAGCTTTGTGACTTTCAACTGGAGGTCCTCCCCCAGCATTATTAATTAGACAATCTATTTTTCCAGTTTTATCGAGTGCAAAATTTATGAGTTTCTCTGCAGCTCCATTATTTCTGATATCTAGCTCGATAAAGAAGATATTTTTTGCTGACTTTTTAGGGGCTTTTCTTCCACAAATTATAATATTTGCGCCTAATTCGGAGAAACTTTGTGAAATTCCTCTACCTATACCTCTTGAACCACCTGTAATAATAATAGTTTTATTTTTGAAGCTCATATTATGCCTGCGTAATATTTTGTGTCTTATGTTGCGCAAAATCATTGGTTTGTATAGTAAAACTCTGTAATTGCGTAGAAAAGAGTATAATATGAGTACTATACCCGGAATTTTATTTGCACAAGCTATCAAACAGCCGAATGCATTAGCAATAGAAGATTTAGGGTGGCGCCTTTCTTATGCTGAACTAGCAGAAAAAGTTAGAAAGGCAGCAGCTGTTTTGAGTGAAATGGGACTTTCACGGGGAGATAAATTTGCGATATGGGCACCAAATTGTGCAGAATGGATTATTAGTGCTCTTGCTGGCCAAGCTGTAGGTGCAGTTTTGGTAACCCTCAATACTCGATATAAAGGTACTGAAGCTGAGGAAATTTTAAAACGTTCAAATTGTAAAATTTTATTAACTGTAAGGGATTTTTTAGGTCACAATTACTCTGAACTAATTAACAAAGATAATTTATCTAATCTGGAGCATATAATAACAATTCGCGATGGTAGCGGTCATAAAAAGTTTGATGATTTTTTGAACAGTGATGTAAAGCCTCTTGAGAATGAAGAGGGCAATGAAGAAGATATATCGGATATTATTTTTACTTCCGGTACTACGGGCACTCCTAAGGGTGCAATGACAACTCACGCACAAAATATAAAAGTTTTTGAAAGTTTTACCGATGCTATTGGCCTAAATAAAAACGATAAGTACCTAATAGTAAATCCTTTTTTTCATAGTTTTGGCTACAAGGCTGGATGGTTATCTTGCTTGATAAGGGGCGCTGCAATTTTCCCTTTAGCTGTATTTAAGGTTGAGGATGTCCTAAGAATTATTCAAAAATCAAAGATAACTGTGATGCCAGGCGCTCCCACTGTTTTTCGAAGTCTTCTCGATTACCCTGGTTTATCAAAATATGACATTTCCAGCTTGAGAGTTGCTACAACAGGAGCAACGACAATACCCGTCGACCTTATAGGCGACATGCATTTTAAATTAGGCATCAATGATGTTTTTTCTGCTTATGGCTTAACAGAGTCTACGGGAGTTGTATCATTATGCAAAAAAGGTGACGATTTTGAAACAATAGCAACAACATGCGGCAGGCCATTGCCTGGCACTGAAGTTAAATTGGTAAATGATAGAGGCGATATAGTTCAACGCGGAGATTCTGGTGAAATCTGTGTCAGGGGCTTTAATGTTATGAAGGGATATCTTGATATGCCGCAAGCTACTGCTGAGGTAATAGATGATAATGGCTGGTTGAAGACTGGTGATATAGGAACTCTTGATAAAAATGGGTATTTACGAATCACAGACCGTAAAAAAGATATGGTGATTGTAGGAGGTTTCAATGTTTATCCGGCTGAAGTTGAGAAAGCGCTTCAAAAACACAAGGATATTTTTGAGGCTGCTGTTGTTGGCATGCATAATGATAGGCTTGGGGAGGTTACCCATGCACACGTTGTCACAAAGAAGCCAATTAGTGAGGACATATTAATTCAATGGTGCCGTGAAAATATGGCTAATTACAAAGTACCAAGAAGTATAAGTTTTCATGAACATTTGCCTAGAAATGCATCAGGTAAAGTGATGAAGTTTTTGTTAAAAACGTAATTTTAGGACATATTCTTACGCAAATGAGGCAAAATTTTATATAAAAACTTCATTTTGCGTATTTATTACCATTGAAAAATGCGCAGTCTATGATAGACTTACGTAGTTAACTAGGAGTTTATTATGGGACAAGCAGCGTTGAAGGCAGTTCAAAGTGATCAGTGTCTAGATGTGAGCAGTGCTTTAGATATTATAACTGATTGTGCTGCCGAAGGTAGAGATAAAAGAGAAATACCCCCTAAAGTGATAAGTGCTTTAGCTAAAACGGGTTATTTCCGTTCATTTTTACCAAAGCAATACGGTGGGTTAGAGCGCCCGCCGCAAGAGTTCTTCAAGGCATCGGTTGATATAGCTGAAAGAGATATGGGAACTGCTTGGGCTACTGGTATAATAGCGGTGCATGCTTACCAATTATCACTTATGGACCCTAAGGCCGCTGAGGATGTTTATTCTTCAGGTCCAGATACCCTCATTAGTTCTTCTTACAATCCTGCAGGCGCTAAAGTTGAAACTGCCGATGGTGGCTTTTTGTTGTCAGGTCAGTGGGGCTGGAGTTCTGGTTCCGGTCATTGTGATTGGGTCCTGCTAGGAGGTCTTATTTTTGACCAGGGTCAAGAAAACATCCATTACAGAACATTTCTTATTAAAAAACCTGACTATTCAATAAAAGATACTTGGTTTGCAATGGGATTGCAGGCAACCGGCTCAAACGATATTATCATCGATAAGCCTGTTTTTGTTCCAGAATACAGAACTCATCATCAGATGGACGGATTTAATTGCAAGCATTATCAAGACAACCAAATGTATGCAATTCCGTGGGCTCAAATGTTTGTGAGAGTAGTATGTACCCCTGCTATAGGGGCCGCAAAACACGCCTTGAAGTTGTTTATTGACAATGCCCAAAATAGTTCCACAGATGTAACACGGTTAGCAAGTGACCCCGATGTTACTCGACGAGTAGCGGAGGCGTCTAATCTCATTGATGAAACTGAAGCCATTTTATACAGAAATTTTGACGAAATGATGGGCGCCGTTCAGACGGGCAAAGAAATCCCTATGAAAGATAGGGTTAAATATCGCTACCAAGCAAGTCTTGTTATTGAGCGCATGATGAAGGCTGTAGATATGCTTTTTGATGTTGCAGGTGGAAGAAGTGTTTACAGGGACTCTCCAATTCAAGACATATGGCATGATATACATATAGCCCGAGCTCATGTGGCCAATAATCCTATAAGCTATGCAAGAAATCTGGGTGCTGTTCACTTAGGGGCTAATAGCACTGATGTATTTGTTTGATGGCTACAAGACAGAATGCTCCCCCTGAGGGTCAGTATATCGATGCTGACCAAGTAAGAATACATTATTTAGAGTTTGGAGATAGAAACGGCCACCCAATAGTATTCTTGCACGGTTCTGGACCAGGGAATAGTGCGTGGGCAAACTTTCACTTAAATAAAGATGCCTTTGTGAAGGCTGGCTATAGGGTAATTATGCCTGATTTAGTTGGTTTTGGATATTCTGATAAGCCTACTGATAAGGGTGATTATACTCTCGATTTTTTTTGTACTACTCTGATGAATGCCCTTAAAAAGCTTGGGGTGGAGAACTGCAGTTTCATTGGAAATTCACTTGGAGGAGGTGTTGCCATTCAGATTGCATTAGATAATCCCGAATTTGTATCTAAATTAATTTTAATGGGTCCGGGGTGCCTAGAGGAGCAATCAGCATATTGGTCAATGCCTGGAATTAAAAAAATGATGGAGGTAAATAGTGCTGGAGTTAGTAAAAAAACTCAAGGTGATATTATGAGGCTTTTTACTTATGACTCGAAGCATATTACTCCAGAATTGATAGACATGCGTTGGATAATTGCGAAAGATCAGCCCAAAGAAGTGCTTAGTACAATGCGAACACCTGAACTTGGTTCGAGGATGAGTGAGTTGACTTGCCCGATTCTTACTTTTTGGGGGGCAGATGATGAATTCATGCCACCACAAGGTAAAGAAAAATGTCTAAAGTCAAATCTGAAATCACGTTTTATAGAAATAAATGCCTGTGGTCATTGGGTTATGATCGAGCATTCAAGAATGTTTAATTCTATGTCAATCGACTTTTTAAAGTTTGGTTAATGTTGTCTCCTATGCAACATAAGAAAATTGCTGCATCCTTATTCAGCGCCTTGAAGAGCGGTAAGGCATTGACCCCAATTACAGAAACTCATCCCGGCATTAGTATAGACGATGCATACAAAATATCATTAGCTTTTTTAGACCTGAGGGTTGTAAAAAATAATGAAAAAATAGTTGGCAAAAAAATAGGTGTAACTTCAAAGGCAGTTCAGGATATGTTGGGCGTTTTCCAGCCAGACTTTGGGTTTTTAACCGATGGAATGGCTGTGCTTGATGGGCGGGTTAATGTTGATTGCCTTATTTCCCCTAGGGCCGAGGCTGAGATCGCTTTTAAATTACATACAGATTTAAAAGGTCCTGGTATAACGGGTAAAGATGTTTTGGCTGCAACTAAATATATTCAACCATGCTTTGAGATTGTTGATAGCCGTATCTTAGATTGGAAGATAAAAATTCAGGACACTGTAGCCGATAACGCATCATGTGGTGTCTTTATTTTGGGAGATAAAAAGGTTAACCCTAATGATCTTGATATGGCATCGCTCGAGGTTGTTGTCAGAAAAAATGGTATTGCTATTAGCCGAGGAATGGGATCTTCTGTGCAGGGTTCACCTGAAAATGCTGTTGCATGGCTAGCTAATACTCTAGGAGAGTATGGGATACCGTTTCTAGCTGGTGAAACAATACTATCTGGCTCATTGGTGCCGCTGGAGCCTGTGATTAAAGGTGATAAAATGCATATGGAAATCCCTAATTTAGGTTCTTGTGAAGTAGAGTTTGTCTAATGAATAAGGTAAAGGTTGCTATAATTGGTTCTGGTAATATCGGTACTGATTTGATGATTAAGATAGATGAGAGCTCTAGCGTTTTAGAAGTTGCTTGTGTTATCGGCATCGATGCAAATTCCGAGGGGCTTGCAATTGCCAGAGAGAGGGGGTTTCCTACTACTCATGAAGGAATTGAGGGGGCCCAAAAACTAAGTGAATGGAAAAATATTAAATTAGTTTTCGACGCAACGTCCGCATATGCGCATGCTAAACATGCTATGGTCTGTGCCTCAGAAGGCAAACAAATGATTGACCTTACTCCGGCAGCACTAGGTCCATTTTGTGTTCCTGTTGTGAATATGGATGCACATTTAGATGCAGAAAATGTAAATATGGTTACATGTGGTGGACAAGCAACAATACCCATGGTGGCGGCTGTAAGTAGAGTTTCTAAGTTAACTCCTTATGCTGAAATTGTTGCTTCCGTTTCGTCACGCTCAGCAGGCCCAGGCACAAGAGCTAATATAGATGAATTCACCCGGGCAACTGCGCGAGGGATTGAAGTTGTTGGTGGGGCCCAAAAGGGCAAGGCAATAATAATATTGAATCCTGCTGAACCACCGATGATAATGAGAGATACGGTATATGTTCTATCAATTGGTGCAAGTGAGGAAGATATAAAATCATCAGTTGCAAAAATGGTTAAAGATGTCCAGGCATATGTTCCTGGCTACAGGCTGAAGCAAGAAGTTCAATTTGAAAAGTATACAGGTAATAATAAGCTTCATATACCTGGTTTAGGTACCTATGAGGGAACCAAAGTAACAATATTTCTCGAAGTAGAGGGTGCTGGGCATTATCTACCAAAATATGCAGGAAATTTAGATATTATGACATCAGCTGGAATGGGAACTGCTGAGGCTATCGCTCGAAAGAAATTTGGGGTAAAAATATGAGAGGTATTTTGCATAATCCTGAGATGGAAAATATATATATACAGGACGTTACTTTGCGTGATGGAATGCATGCTATTCGTCATCAATATTCCCTTGAACAAGTCAGTAGCATAGCAAAAGCGCTAGATGAAGCAGGCGTAGATGCAATAGAGATAGCTCATGGTGATGGTCTCAATGGAGGAGCTTTTAATTATGGTTTCGGAGCGCACACCGATTGGGAGTGGATAGAGGCTGTGTGCGATGTGGTAAATAATGCTGCAGTTACTACCTTAATATTACCTGGAATTGCCACAATTGATGAGCTTAAACGTGCTCATGATTTAGGCGTTAGCTCAGTTCGTGTTGCAACACATTGTACTGAAGCCGATGTGTCGCGACAACACATTGAAATGGCTAGAAATTTAGGGATGGATACTATTGGTTTCTTAATGATGAGCCATATGGCGGAACCAAAATATTTAGCTAAACAGGCAAAACTTATGGAAGATTATGGAGCTACTTGTATTTATGTGACTGACTCAGGGGGTGCGCTGGATATGGACGGTTATGCGGATCGTTTTAAAGCTTATAATGATATACTTAAACCTGAAACTGAGCGCGGCGTTCATGCCCATCATAATCTTTCATTGGGAGTAGCAAATTCAATAGTTGCTGTTCAAAATGGCGCTAGAAGAGTTGATGCTTCTCTTGCTGCTATGGGGGCTGGGGCAGGCAATGCTCCTTTAGAGGTTTTTATTGCAGCAATAGATAAGAAAGGTTGGAAACATGGGTGTGATGTTTATAAGCTGATGGATGCTGCAGAAGAGTTGGTTCGGCCTTTGCAGGACAGGCCTGTGAGGGTGGACAGAGAAACATTATCCCTTGGTTATGCTGGTGTATATTCGAGTTTTTTGCGTCATGCAGAAAAAGCTGCAGAAAACTATGATATGGATACTCGTGAAATTCTTGTTGAACTAGGTAAACGCCGAATGGTGGGAGGGCAAGAAGACATGATAATTGATGTGGCTTTAGATTTAAAAAGGGCCAAGGGGGAGTAGTTATGGGGATAATGAATTTAGGGTATGTGATCTTGGAAATGCAGGACCCAGCAAAATGGTCAAAATTTGCTCAAGATATTTTAGGTTTTGGGGAAGCAGAGTCTTTCGGTGAAATTGGCACTAAATACCTAAGGATGGATAATGCTCCTTTCCGCTATATGGTCAGAAAAGGTAATAAGGATCGATTTTTAGCCGGAGGTTATGAGATCTCATCAAAGTCTGATTTTGAAAACCAAATAGAACTATTTGAAGGATCGGGTATTGATGTTTATCGCGGAACTAAGGCTGAAGCTGATTGCCGAGCTGTTGAGGCTTTCGTATCTGTTAAAGACCCATCTGGAAATACTGTTGAAATTTTTTATGGCCGTGCCCCTGATAAGAGTTTTCTCCCTGGGCACGGCATAAGAAAATTTATTACTGGCGCTATGGGGTTGGGCCATATGGTGCTCCCGGCACCTGAAAATGAAACAACAATAAGTTTTTATGAGGACCTAATGGGGTTTGGCGTTAGTGATGATTTAACTTTACCTGCTTTTGCCCCTGAAATGCCAGAGCAACGAATTTATTTTATGCATAGTGATAACCCACGACATCATACACTTGGTCTTTATAACTTTCCAAATCCGACTGGAGTAATTCATTTAATGGCAGAAATGAACAGTATGGATGAAGTTGGTCACTGTTTAGACCGTGTAAAAGCAGCGGGTCTTCATATTTTTGCTTCTTTAGGCCGACATGCAAACGATGAAATGATAAGTTTTTATTTCTTTGCCCCTGGAGGCATTGGATTTGAAGTCGGATATGATGGAAAGCAGATTGAGAACTGGGATATTTATGAGCCTACAAAATCAGTAATTGGTGATATTTGGGGTCATGAGTATGATTTTCCAGTAGTAGGTTAATATGAGTAGTTTTGAAATTAATAAGTGTATGACTCCCGAGAAAATAGTGAGTCAGATTGAAGACGGTATGACAATAGGTATTGGAGGTTGGGGAGCCAGACGTAAGCCAATGCATCTAATTAGGGAAATAGTAAAGTCGGACCTCAAAGACCTGACAATCGTGTCTTATGGCGGCTGCGATGTGGGAATGCTTGCAAGTGCGAAGAAAATTAAAAAACTCATATTTGGATTTGTTTCTCTCGATGTTATTCCCCTGGAAGCCCATTTTAGGCGTGCACGTTCTGCAGGCGAGTTTGAAGTAATGGAGGTAGATGAAGGTATGTTTCAGTTAGGTCTCAAGGCCGCCGCAGCACGATTAGACTTTTTACCTTGTGTAGCTGGCCTAGGGACTGACGTGCTAACTCATAATCCTGAGATAAAAGTTATACAGAGTCCCTACAGTAGTGATAATTACGTAGCCATGCCTGCCATAAAGTTAGATGTCGCGTTATGCCATGTTACGGAAGCAGATAAGCTTGGAAATAGCTTTATATCAGGACCGGATGTTTTTTTTGATGAGTGGTTTTGCCGTGCTGCGGATGTATCATATCTAACAGCAGAAAAAATTGTTCCTACATCGAGTTTTAACGATGATTATAAGATAATGCGAATGCCGATAGAAAGAAGCTTGGTAGCTGGTGTTTCTGAGGTTCCATTTGGTGCCCACCCCACTAGCAATGGACCTGATTACGGTATCGATGTTGATCATTTAAAATTGTATTCCTCAAGGGCTAAAGAGGGTTGGTCACAATATGTCGAGGAGTTTATTAATTGTGAAGATTATATTGGGTCGGTAGGGGGGGTGGAAAAAATTTCACAGCTACCGCTTCCAGTATTTTAAGGAATGCATATGACTGAATTTTCATTAGCCGAACTTTGTATAACCGCAGGATCCGATATTTTTCGCGATGAAACACCAGAGGTGTTTGCAACGGTAATTGGTTTAGTGCCAAGGCTTGCAGGGTCATTAGCAAAGAAAACTTTTTTACCAGGTTTAATGATGAGCGATGGCGAGTATTATTTTGCTCATGAACCAGTACCTGTTGGTCCAAGAAATGGTTATATGCCACTTAAGGAGGGTGCGATTGGTTATGAGCGTGTATTTGACCTGATTGCTAAGGGTAATAGACATGCTTTTGTAGGACCTGTTCAGGTAGACCAATATGGGCAAATGAATTTATCCTGCATAGGGGATTATTCCTCACCGAAAGTAACAATGCTAGGGGTCAGAGGTTTACCCGGAAATACTGTGAATAACCGAACATCAATGTTTTTTCAAAGCCACAATAAGCGTGCATTTGTGCCCGGAGAAGTAGATATGGTCAGCGGAGCTGGTTATAACTCTGCACGATACCCCAATGGAATTTTTCCTAAAGGTCTGGACCATAGAAGGATAATAACTAATCTTTGTGTTCTAGACTTTGAAGGTGAAAATAAAGCTATTCGTGTTAGGTCTCTCCATCCAGGGGTTACTTTTGATGAAGTGCAGGATAATACTGGATTTGAGTTAATAAGACCAAAGGATTTGTCTGAGACTGTAGCACCGACTGAAATTGAGCTTGCTATAATTGATAGTTTAGATCCAAATAACCTGCGTAAAAATATTTTCAAGGATAACCCAAATGGACGGAGGTTGTAATGAATAATGAAACGATACCAAAGGTCGATGTGGATGTTGTTTATGAAGAGGAAAACCCAGTAATCTATCAAAAGAAAGATAATATTGCTTTTTTAACTTTAAACCGAACAAAATATCATAATAGCCAAAACTCTCAGATGCTCTATGCGCTTGACGATGCTTTTTTGAAGGCTACGTCGGATGATGGCGTAAAAGTTATTGTTCTAAAGGCTAATGGCAAACATTTTTCTGCAGGCCATGACATAGGAACACCAGGGCGGGACTTTCATCTAGGTAGAGATGATAGGCGCTCTATGAATTATAATCATGATAACAAACCAGGAGCTGAAAAAGCTTATGTCCGTGAACAAGAGGTATATCTGGAGTTTTGTAGACGGTGGAGGGCTGTGCCAAAGCCTACAATAGCTCAAGTTCAGGGAGGTTGTATAGCTGGTGGGTTGATGCTGGCTTGGGTGTGTGACTTAATTATAGCCTCTGATGACGCTTTTTTCCAAGATCCTGTGGTGCAGATGGGCTTCCCTGGTGTAGAATATTTTGCTCATCCTTTCGAGCTTAATATACGGCTTGCAAAAGAGTTTTTGTTGCTTGGAGAGCGCTGGACTGCTGAACGCGTGTTGTCTGCAGGTATGATTAACAAGATAGTACCACGCAGTGAGCTAGATCAAGCTACAGTAGATTGGGCTAAAAAAATATCTCAACAACCTCGGTTAGCTATGGCTTTAACCAAACAGGCTTGCAATCATATCGAAGACCTTCAAGGGAAACGTTCGGGCATGGATATGGTATTTGGTTACCATCATTTCGCACATGCTAATAATACTATCGTTAAGGGTGATTACATTGCCGGGTTTGATGGAAAGAAAATGGCAAAGTCAAATAAAAATAAAGAGAATTGAATGCATCCTTCCTTTCATACCCCTTTGACACAAGAGTTGGGCTGCGATTACCCTGTAATACAGACTGCAATGGGTTGGGTATCTACATCTCAACTCGTTACTGCGAGTGTTGAAGCAGGTGCTTTCGGGTTTTTAGCTGCTGCAGTTATGACCCCTCAAGAATGTGAAAAAGAAATTCAATTTATAAAATCCCAAACTAAGAGGCCTTTTGGAGTAAATATCCATGCTTTTCAGCCGGGTGTAGATAAAATAGTCGACATGTGCATAGATTACGGTGTCACTGCACTTTCTTACGGCAGAGGGCCATCCGCAAAAATTATTGAGAAGGTAAAAAATGCTGGACTAAAATGTGTTCCAACAATTGGCTCAAGTCGGCATGCTAAAAAAGCCGTAAAAATTGGAGCTGATATTTTGGTCTGCCAAGGACATGAAGGCGGGGGGCATACTGGGGCAACGCCTACATGGTTACTCTTGGGGCAGGTTATAGATCAAAACTTAGGCGTTCCTGTAGTAGCTTGTGGAGGTTTTAAAGACGGCCGTGGCCTTGCTGCTGCTCTTGCCTTTGGTGCTGATGGTATAGCAATGGGAACACGTTTCATGATGAGCTCCGAGAGCCCGACGCCTGATACAACTAAAGCGGAGTATGTGAAAGCAGAGGTTACAAATATACCTGTTTCGAAAAAATTAGATGGTCTACCACAAAGGATGATTTTAAACCCGACTTTAAAAACACTTGAAGACTCAAGCAAAGCTGAGTTGTTATTTAGAGCTGTTGGAAATAGTCTAAAATACAAGTCTCAGACAGGTATGAGTGTTTCCCAGGTTATAAAAACAGCTTGGGGTATGACAAAGAATACTGATATGACGCTTGGCCAAACACTTATGGCTTCAAATGCACCAATGATTATTCAAAAAGCGATGGTGGAAGGTGTGCCCAATGATGGTGTTCTACCAAGTGGGCAAGTTGCGGGTGTCATTAGCGATCTACCTAAATGTTCTGAAATCATTCAGAATATTATAGAAACAGCAGCTTTCAGTTTAAAAAGATTAGAGAGTTAATATGCCAATTCATACCCATATTGAAAATGAAATTGCGGAAATTATTTTTGATTTTCCACCGGTTAATGCATTTAATAGTAAAACATGGAATGATATTCCAAAAGTTATAAATGATTTGGGCTTAAGGTCAGATGTTAAAGTAATATTAATTAGGTCCGAAGGTAAAGGGTTTTGCGCAGGCGTAGACATAAAGGAACTGGCTAATGATTCTAATGCAATAGTGTCAGTCAATGAAGGAAACTTTCTTACTGGACAAGCTATTCATCATTGTGAAATTCCAGTTATTGTGGCCGCACATAAATTTATAATAGGCGGAGGCGTGATTATGTGTGGAGCAGCTGACATTGTAATCGCTTCTGATGATGCATATTTTGCTCTTCCTGAGATTGACCGTGGTGCTATGGGCGGTGCATCGCATCTTCAACGAATGCTCGGGGTTGCAAAAGTCCGTTCTGCATTTTTGACTGGGGGAAATATCCCCGCCAAAGAAGCATATCGTTTAGGAGGAATAGAAAAAGTAGTTCCGTATGAATCTCTGGTTGAAGAGGCCCTTAATTATGCACACATTTTAACTAAAAAATCTAGAGTAGCTCTTCGTATAGCTAAGAAAGCTTTAAACGGAATTGAACCATTTGATGTTGATGCTAATTATCGATGGGAACAAGGTTTTACTTATGAAATGTATTTGCATGAAGATAGCCAAAAAGCACGGGATGCTTTCGTCGAGACCGGAAATTTAGCTGACTACAGAAAGAAATAACCTTTGAATATAGAGTTTACATCCAACCAAAAAGAATTTCGTGAGGAAATTCGTACATGGCTTTCAGCACATGTTCCCAAGAAAAGACTAAGGAGCTTTGACACTGCAGAGGGTTTTGAACAACATCGCAATTGGGAGAGAGTTCTAGCTAAAGACAATTGGGGAAATGTAAATTGGCCAGAAGAGTACGGAGGCAGGGGTCTTGATTTAATCTCATGGCTTATTTTTGAAGAAGAATATTATCGTTCAGACGCCCCTTTGCGCGTCAGTCAAAATGGTATTTTCCTTCTTGCTCCTACAATTATGGAATACGGCACAGAAGAACAAAAAACACGATTTTTGCCTCCCATGGCTAGTGGTGAAGAAATATGGGCACAAGCATGGTCTGAGCCTGGTGCAGGTTCAGACATGGCAGCCATACGAACTAAGGCTGTAAAAGACGGGGACCATTACATTATCACGGGGCAAAAGACATGGTCATCTCGAGCTGTATTTGCTGATTGGTGCTTTGCCTTAGTCCGCACCGAAGACGGTAGTAGTCGTCATAAAGGATTATCCAAAATACTTGTTCCGCTCAATTCAAATGGTCTAACACGCAGACCAATAGCGCAACTAGACGGAGATCCAGGTTTTGCTGAACTCTTTTTTGATGAGGTTAGAGTACCTGTCAAAAACTTACTTGGTCCTGAACATGGTGGCTGGGGGGTGGCTATGTCAACTGCAGGTTTCGAGAGAGGTCTGTTATTGAGATCTCCTGCTAGATTTCAGTCTGCTGCGGCTAGATTAGTTAAACTGTATAAATCTCGGGAGAAATATCTATCCAGTGGTATTGGTGAGAAAGTAATCCAAGCTTGGGTGGATACTGAAAGATTTTGTGCTGCAACCTATCAATTAGTATCCAGAGTGGAGAAAGGGGCCTCAATTAGCTCTGAGTCCAGTGCAAATAAACTGTTTTGGTCTGAAATGGATAGACAATTGCATCGTACGGCCATGACAATTATGGGAGCTCAAGCCGAACTTGAAGAAGGTTTAGACTCTATTGATAACGGTCGTTGGCTTGATGGTTATATGTTTTCTTTAGCAGGCCCCATATATGCAGGAACTAACGAAATTCAGAGAAATATACTCGCAGAACGAGTATTGGGGTTACCGCGCTGATGGATTTTAGTTTTACAACTGACCAGCAAGATTTAATAGATGCCGCTAAGGATTTCTTTGATGGTGAAAATACCTTTGAGCGCATGAGGTCAATTGTTAAGGGTCAAAAGGTAGAAAGTTTATGGCCTCAATTTGTTGAACTTGGTCTTTTAGGTGTGATGGCACATGAAAAGGATGGAGGTATGGGGCAGCCATTAGTACTAATGGCGGCTATAGCTGAGGCCGCAGGGTACTCAGGATTACCAGATCCATTTATTGAGGTTGCTGGGATTACCGTTCCTCTTAGTGCTTCACCTGAAAAATTGATATCTGGGTCTTCACAATTAGCCGTGTTATCCGAACTACGAAAATATATCGACCATAACCTTGGAGACGGCACTGCTGTTAAATCCATTGATCCACTGAGAAATTTAGTAAAGGTTGAAGGTACTTGTGATCAAAGTGATAAGGCAAATTATCACGGGGCAGTGCTCTCAGCAGCGCAACTTATTGGTTTGTCTCAACGAATGGTTGATATTTCCGTTGATTACGCAAAAGACCGGCACCAGTTTTCAAAGCCTATTGGTTCTTTCCAGGCGATTAAACACCACTTAGCTAATGTATATACACAGATTGAGTTTACACGCCCCATCATTCAATTAGCAGCGATAAAGGGTGGAATTAATGTTCATAGTGCTAAAGTTTCTGCAATTGATACAGCAATGATGGCTGCAGAAACTGCAATTCAAGTTCATGGGGGGATGGGCTATACTTACGAGGTGGATTTACATTTATTCATGAAGCGAGTTTGGGCACTTTGCGGAGAATGGGGCGATAGAAACTACCATATGAAAAAAATAGAGGAATATGTATTGCAAGGGGATGCTAAACTTGGCCCCGGTAATACCTTTAATTAGGAGAAATATATGCCAGAAGCTTATATAATAGATGCAACTCGTACGCCGACAGGAAAAAGGCGTGGGTCCTTACAAGACATTCATGGTGCTGATCTTGGTGCGCATGTGATCAAGGAAATAGTAGAAAGAAATAATATTCCTCAAAACGAATATGATGATGTTATATTCGGTTGTTTGGATACTGTCGGGCCGTTAGCAGGTAATATAGCACGGACAGCTTGGCTTGTAGCAGGTTATGACCTCGTAGTTCCCGGTGTTACAGTAGATAGACAATGCGGATCATCTCAACAGGCGGTTCATTTTGCAGCCATGGCTATTATGAGCGGAACTCAAGATGTAGTAATAGCAGGTGGAGTTCAAACAATGTCTAAGATACCAATAGGGGCATCTATGATAGCGGGTCGAGAATTAGGATTTGATCACCCCTTTCACACATCTCCTGGTTGGTTAAAGCGTTTTGGTGATGCCCCAGTTGATCAATTTTATGGTGCGTCTGAAATAGCTAAGCGATGGGGATTTTCGAGAAAGGATTTAGAAGAATTTTCATTAAATAGTCACCGACGTGCCGATAAAGCTAGAGATTCTGGTTGGTTTAATAAAGAAATATCTAGTATTAATGGTCTTGAGCAGGATGAAACTATCCGTGCCAATACGTCTATGGAGCGAATGGCTGAATTAGAGGCTTTTGATGCGCATGGCCTCATTACTGCAGGTGTTGCCAGTCAAACCTGTGATGGATCTTCTGCAATATTACTCGCTTCTGCAGATGCTGTAAAAAGATATAATCTAAAACCCCGCGCTCGAATTCACCACTTAGAAGTAATGGGGGATGACCCTATCTTGATGCTTACAGGTCCAATTGCGGCTACCAAACGTGCATTATTTCGTGCAGGAATGAATTCTAGTGAGATCGATCTGGCTGAATGCAATGAAGCCTTTGCATCGGTTCCGATGGCATGGATGCAGGAAACTAATATTCCGCATGAAAAAACAAATGTGAATGGGGGAGCAATTTCTTTAGGCCATCCACTTGGGTCGACAGGTACTAAACTCATGACAACCTTGCTTCATGAAATGGAAAGACGAGGAGTGCGATATGGGCTTCAAACAATGTGTGAAGGTGGTGGTGTAGCTAATGTAACAATCATTGAAAGGCTTTAATGATGGTTGATTTCTGTAAAGACCGAACGGTAATTATAACAGGTGCCGGTGGGGGCCTTGGCAGAGCCTATGCATTAGCTTTGGGTTTAGAAGGTGCAAATGTTGTAGTGAATGATATAAACCCCGATACTGCACGTAAAACTGTAGAAGATGTTGTCTCTAATGGGGGGAGAGCTATTATTAATACCAATGATATCACCAGTTATGATGAGTCATTTGATATCGTAGCTATGGCAATTAAAGAATTCGGTAGTCTTCATGCAGTTATAAATAATGCGGGGAATAATCGTGATCGTATGTTCACTTCTTTATCTGAGGATGATTGGGATCAAGTTATTCGCGTTCATTTAAAAGGGCACTTTTGTATAAGTTCCCACGCAGCAAAATATTGGCGTCAACAAAGTAAAGAAGGGAATGACGTCAATGCGCGAATAATTAATACTAGTTCAGGTGCTGGACTTCAGGGTTCGGTTGGCCAAACAAACTATTCAGCGGCAAAAGGAGGAATTCTTACTTTAACATTAAATCAATCCGCAGAATTAAAAAGATATGGGATAACAGCTAATGCTGTTGCGCCTCAAGGACGTACAGGAATGACTGAGGAAGTATTCGCCGATATGATGAAGGTGCCAGAGGATGGTAGTTTTGATAAATTTGACCCATCAAATGTTGCCCCTTTGATTTGTTTTTTAGTAAGTGAAAGGTCTTCTAATATTAACGGTATTTGTTTTGAGAGCTTTGGTGGTAAACTTTCTATATCCCAGGGATGGAAAACAGGACCCATAAAGGATAAAGGTGAACGTTACCATGTGGAGGAGCTTGGTGAAGTAATATCTGAATTAGTTGCTATCACTCCGCCTGGCCAAAAAGTTTACGGAAGTTAAAATGGTGTACCCCTTCAATAGCGATCATGAAATGATACGTGAAGCTTTATCTGGTTTTCTACAGGAGTGGTATGAAAACGGAAAAGGGCCTGAGCGTATTTATAGGTCAGGAAAAGCCTTTGATAAGGAAGCTTGGAGTGGTTTTTCACATGACCTTGGGATGGTGGGTGTTGCAATAAGTGAGGATTTTGGTGGGTCTGGACTTGATGATTTGGGCCGAGTTGTTGTAATGGAGGAATTAGGTGCTTCATTGTGCGCCATTCCGTTTTTGACTACAGGTGGACAAGTAGTTGATATTATCTCAAAAATTGCAACAACTCAATTTAAGAAAGAGTATTTGCCAAGAATTGCTAGAGGAGAAATACAAGGTGTTTTCTCTTCAGGTCATGTAGGAAGAGAAAAAAAATGTATTAATTCCCCTAACGCTGATACGGCTGATTTTATTCTGATATCACGATTAAAAAACAAACTTATCGAAGTTGTATATTTAGATGCAAGTGCACCGGGTCTTAAAATAAATTCAAAGAAAACTATGGATCCAACGCGCAGTTTTTGTGACGTTGATTGGAGCAAAGTTTCTGATACTGATTTTTTATTAATTGGAACTGTAGAATTAGATTTCTTTGAAGATATTATTTCTCAATCGCAAATTGCACTGGCTGCAGAATGTATCGGTGGTGCGCAAAAATGTTTAGATATGACTTTAGAATATGCCTCACAAAGGGTTCAATTTGGAAGGTCTATTGCTAGCTTTCAAGCTATAAAACATCGTTGTGCAGATATGTTTATTTTAATTGAAGCAGCGAAATCAGCTGTTTATGCAGCGGCTGTGGCGACTGAAGTTGAGAAAACAGAGGCGGTGCTAATAGCAAAAGCCTATGCAACTGAAGCATATTTTAAAGTAGCAGGTGACGCGATACAGCTTCATGGCGGTATTGGTTTCACATGGGAGTACCCACTTCATTTATTTTTTAAAAGAGCACGCGCCAACCGTACTATGTTTGGCGTCCCTTCAGAGGATTATAAATTATTGGCTGATAGTATTCTCGGAGATAAATCATGAGTGATCTGCGAATTAATTTTTCAAAATGGATGAAAACCCATTTTTGTAACGAATACGAATGTTTGCGGGGGAGAGCAACTCCCGGCGACGAAGATGCTTTTCCTGGCTTGAGGCTTAAGTGGGAAAGAGAAATGGGAACTGCAGGTTGGATTGGAATTGGTTGGCCCACTGAATATGGTGGTAAAGGTGCAAGTTTAGATGAGATTGTTGGTTTTAATGAGGAATATGCATGTCATGGTGGGCCAGGACGAGCGGGTCATATTGGTGAAACACTACTAGCTCCCACTATCATTGCATTTGGAACGGAACAGCAGAAGGCACGATATTTGCCTGGAATCAAAGCTGGTACAGAATTTTGGTGCCAGGGTTACAGCGAGCCCAATGCTGGTTCTGATCTATCGAACATTAAAACTAAGGCTCGTCTTGAAAATAACCAATGGGTTATTACTGGTCAAAAAATATGGACATCATTAGCTATGGACTCAGATTATATTTTTGTTCTTGCCCGCGCTGATGAAGGCTCAAAAGGTCGCCAGGGGCTAGTTTTTTTATTGGTTAAACTCAACCAGCCCGGAATTAAAATTCGACCTATTAAACAAATGAGCGGCACATCGGAGTTTAATGAGGTTTTTTTTGATGAAGCGGTTTGTTCCCATAATGATATTATAGGAGAAGTCGGTGATGGCTGGAAAATAGCTATGGCTTTGTTGGGTTTCGAAAGGGGTGCATCTACCCTCGGTCAGCAGATGACCTTCGCAGATGAATTTCGTCAAATTGTTGACTTAGCAAAATCAAATGGATCAGCTAAAGATCCACTTATTCGTCAAAGAATTGCAAAGTCTTATGCGGGGCTGAAGATAATGCGTTTTACTGCCTTGCGTACTTTAGAGGCCGCTGAGAAAGGCGAGACCACTAAAGAGGGTTATATATCAAAGATTTTTTGGTCATCATGGCATAGAGACTTAGGCGAGTTAGCAATGGATGTAATGGGTAATGAAGCAGAAATTTTAGTTAATGGTGAGTATAGCAAACTTCAAAAACTTTTTCTATTTTCACGTGCTGATACTATTTATGGTGGTACGAACCAAATCCAAAGAAATATTATTGCTGAGAGAGCCTTAGGAATGCCAAAGGAGCCCCGAGGGGGTGGAACTGTGAAGGAGGGATAGTAATGAATTTAAAAAATATTCCAGAATATGTACCTGGGCATAATCTATTGAAAGGTAAAAAAGTAGTAATTACTGCTGCAGCTGGCACTGGCATAGGTTTTGCGATTGCTAAGAAATGTATTGAGGAAGGAGCAGTAGTTTTTATATCTGATATACATGAGGGTCGTTTGCAGAAAGCTCAAAAAGCTTTGCATGAGTTTACTGGATATAAACCAGATTACGCCATCTGTGATGTAACAAAGCAATTAGACGTTGATGATTTAATATCAATAGCGTCAGAATCTATGTCAGGAATGGACATTGTTATCAATAACGCCGGACTGGGTGGAACTGCTAATTTGGTGGATATGACTGATGAGCAATGGATGGTTGTTTTAGACGTAACTTTAAATGGTTGTTTTCGCGTTAATAGGGCCGCTATGCAGTTTATGAAAGAAAGTGGCGGTGGCGTTATTGTAAACAATGCATCAGTTTTAGGGTGGCGAGCGCAAAAAGGTCAGTCGCATTACGCTGCAGCTAAGGCAGGCGTTATGGCTTTAACTCGTTGTGCTGGATTAGAAGGCGCTGAGTATGGTGTGCGGGTAAATGCTGTGGCTCCAAGTTTAGCACTCCATCCTTTTCTGCATAAAGTCACTAGCAAGGAACTTCTTGCTGAGTTAGAGGCAAAAGAAGCTTTTGGTAGGGGTAGCGAAGTTTGGGAACAGGCAAATGCTATGATATTCTTAGCAAGTGATTATTCGAGTTATATGACAGGCGAAGTGCTTTCCACGTCATCTCAAAGGGCATAAAGATGGTAAAAACTATAATAGAACAAGCAAGTGACCTATTAGGTAAAGAAGGCATGAAAATTGGTCCATCCGATTGGATGGATGTAAGTCAAAAAAGAATAGATACTTTTGCTGATGCCACTGGTGATCATCAATGGATTCATGTTGATGAAGAAAAAGCTAAAAGTGGTCCATTCGGAACCACGATTGCTCATGGTTACCTTACCTTATCACTGGCTGCAAAATTAATGCCCGAAATTCTTGAGATAAAAGGAATGAAAATGGGTATTAATTATGGTACTGATAAAGTGAGGTTTATTCAGCCAGTAGCATCGGGGTCTAGAGTAAGAGGTCACGGTGAATTTTTAGAAATAACAGAGGTTCCAGGTGGTTATCAATCAAAGCTTAGGGTTACTATTGAGATTTATGGTCAAGAAAAACCTGCTTGTGTTGTGGATACTATCAGCAGATACTACGTTTAGGAGTTTTAGATGTCAGAAAAGATAATAAAAGCAGTAGAAGAATATTTTGAGTTTTTTAATAGTCAGGATGCTCAGGGTATTGCGCAACTTTATGCGGATAATGCAAAAGTAACAGATCCAGTAGGTACGCCTACTAAAGTTGGTAAAGAAGCTATATTATCATTTTACAAATTAGCAGTAAAAAATGGAGCTAGGCTAAAGAGAAATGGCCCTATTAGGATATCACAAAATTTCGCTGCATTCGCCTTCACCGTTTCAGTAGGAGCTATGACTAGTGTTGATAAAGATGTTGCAGTTGAAGTTGAGCTTCCTAAAGGAGGAATGTCGATAGATGTTATTGATACCTTTAAGTTTAATGAAGAGGGACAAATTACAGAAATGAATGCTTATTGGGGTCCTAGTAATATTACACAAATATAATATTAATGAGCTATGTAGATACCCAAGAAGGCTTTCGCTTTTCAAAAAAGCTAGATATGCCCTCTCTCCCTTCATCAGACATAACGCAATCAGCAAACTTTTCTGCTGCAAAGTTTTTTTGCTCTTCCCTGCTCATATAAGGAGTTTTCAGCAAAATTTCTTTCGTTACGCTGTTTGCTATGGGTGCACATCTCAATATATCTTTTTTTAATTTAATCTCTAATACTTTAAAATCTTCAGCGTTTTTTACAACAAAATCAGATAAGTTATATTTTGGCGTGTCTATCCCTTCAAAGCGAGCGCCCGTTAGCATGAGCCTTCGAGCTATCGGCAGCCCTACGCGGGCAACTACAATTGGAGCTATTTGTGCTGGTGCTATCCCAATCATTGTTTCTGTAAGAGAAAATTTAGCATCCTGTTTTACTACAATTAAATCCGAGCAACACATTAAACCAAGGCCGCCTGCTATCGCTGCTCCCTCTACGTAGCTTATAATGACTTGTGGCATTGATAAAATTAAATCGAAAAGGCCCCCAATTTCCTTATTAGTTTCTATAAAAAATTTCTTACTAACTGAGTTATTCTGACTATTTTTAAAGCTTTTTAAGTCGCCGCCAGAACAATAATAACCGCCTTTCCCTCTTAAAGTAATTCCTCTTATTGTATGGTTTATTTTTGTCTTGTTTAATAGGTTTTTTAGGTCACTAATTAAGCCTTCCGATAGGGCATTTCTATTTTCTATAGAATTAAACCATATAGTTAGCCAGCCATTATCAATCTCGCTTATTATTTTTGAATTGGTGTGTGGTTTCATAATTGTCTCATTATTCACAGATTATCAGAAATTAATTTTGAAATAGATATCTTTTGCATTAAAAGTATCTGTGCAAATCCCTTGGCTTGCGGATCGTTTCTTATTGAAGCCATCCCTCCTCCATCTAACACGTCACTTATTAATATATTTATTGAATTTGAACCTGGCAAGTAAAAGCGTTCAATCTTACTTTTTGACCCTAAAAAATGCTGGAAAGTTTCACGGAGCTTTTTTTCTGTAAGCGAGTGCCATATATATGGTACGAATTCTGGTTTTCTCGCAATTAACCCTATATTCGCTTTATTGCCTTTATCTCCTGACCGGCCCCAAGCTAGTTTTTTCAATATTATCTCCACCTCAGGTTGCTCTACTTTTTCTGGAAAAATTCCTGGTACTGTCTTATTAGTTTTCGGTGAAATTTTGTCCTTAAATATTTCTTGTTTTGTATCCAGGTCAATTTTAACTTCAATATCACTTTTAGGAGTTAAATAAGAGAATAGCCGAATAATTGGTGAGGGTTTTGCGCGTCCTGCGCCAGTAAAGCTTGATAACCCTGGCGGAGTAGCTAACGATAAACCTGAGATTTCTTTCAAAAATATTTCTATTGCTTGTTTATTGTTATGTTTTGAGGCTATTTTTAATACAACTTCAGTGTTTTCAAGTTTGTTTCCAAATTGACTTTCAGAACCAAGGATTTCTGTTGAGATAGCCTCAAATTCGCCTAAATTAGAGCTTGAAATCCTTTTTTTTGATCTAGCAATAGCAGCATCTGCAAATTTTTGAGCTTTTTTTGTTGAGTTCTCACCATAAAAGGTAAGATAAGTACCTGAGCGATACCCGTCTTTATATGTCAGACACGTTTTATAACTATTAGGGGCCTCGTATCCTTTACTGGATGATACGTGAACTTTATTTTCATCCGTCTGGGTGATCTTTACTTCAGAGAAGTCGCATATTACGTCAGGCAGGATATAGGCTTTTGGGTTGCCTATTTCATATAGCATTTGTTCTGACACAGTTCCTATATTAACTAAACCCCCTGTATTGTTTGGTTTTGTAACCGTAAAAGATCCATCTGGATATATTTCAGCTATAGGATAGCCAATGTTGGAAATATCATCTACTTTCTCCCAGTCTGTAAAATTGCCACCGGTAGCTTGAGGACCGCATTCCAAAATATGCCCAGCGAGGGAACCGCCAGCAAGAGAGTCCAGGTCACTACTTTCCCAAGAAAACTCATGTATACAGGCCCCTAAAGTAACAGCACTATCAACGCATCTTCCTGTAATTATAATATCAGCACCTTCATCTAATGCTTTTGCTATGGGAAATGCTCCCAAATAAGCATTAATACTCATAATATCACTTTTCTCAGGGAAATCTGTTCTACTGAACATGTCTTTATTTTTTTTCTTGGAAATTTCACTGAGGTTTTTAATTAAATTATCACCACTAATAATGGCCACTTTTAAATCAAGTTTCTTTTCTTTTAAGATGCTACGGACTATTCTTCCACATTCTTCTGGATTTATTCCGCCGGCATTAGATATAACTTTTACTTTATGTTTTGCTATTTCTTCTAAATTAGGTTTGAGGACATGATCTATGAAATCAGTAGCAAAGCCTCGGCTTGCATCCTTTGCTTTCGCTTGCGCCATTATAGACATCGTGATTTCAGCTAAATAGTCGTAAACTAAATAATCAAGTTTTTTGTATTCGAGTAACTGAGGTGTTGCCATTGCGCTCTCGCCCCAATACCCGCTTGCACCACCAATGTGGATTGAACTTTTCATTTAAAAATTTCCCTAAACAGAACTTTATGATTAATGTTTGTTATAAATATGGTTACTGTTTACTAACAATATATACAAGTCATTCAGTAGGAGTGATTTTTTAAGGTTTTTAATAATTTAGAGGTGTTTTCGTGGATACGATACAAACTACTTACTTTGATGACCAAAAGCCAGGCACTTCTGGTTTAAGAAAGAAAACTAAAGTTTTCACAAAAAAAAATTATCTTGAAAATTATGTTCAATGTTTATTTAACAGTATTCCTGAATTAATTGGCGGCACTCTTGTGTTGGGAGGCGATGGTAGGTATTTTAATAAAGAGGCTATTCAAAAAATAGTAGGGATGGCTTCTGCAAATGGAGTTTCGAAAGTCATTTTGGGTTGTGATGGTCTTCTGTCTACCCCAGCCGTATCTTGTATAATAAGAAAATATAAGGCAGATGCTGGTATTGTATTGTCTGCTAGTCACAACCCAGGTGGTATCGAAGGTGATTTTGGGATAAAACTTAACGGATCAAACGGAGGTCCTGTTAGTGAGCAAATAACTAATAAAATTTATGAGCAAACTAAACTTATAAAAAACTATAAGATTGTTCAGGACGTTCACATAAATTTGAATATTCTGGGTTTATTTGATTTTATGGGCATGACTATCGAAATTATTGATAGCGTTAATGATTATGCGAATTTAATGAATAGCATTTTTGATTTTAATGCAATTAAGGCATTATTCTCAAAAGAATTCACCTTTTGTTTCGATGCTATGAATGCTGTCACGGGCCCTTATGCAAATGAAATTTTTATTAATAGATTGGGGGCGCCTGCTACAAGCATAATTAATTCGACCCCAAAAGAAGATTTTGGTGGGCTGCATCCAGACCCAAATCACAGAAACGCACGAGAAATTTTTTCTATGATGTTTGATGGGGATAATGTTGATTTCGCCGCTTGCTCGGATGGTGATGGTGATAGAAGTATCGTCCTTGGAAAGAAAACTTTTGTTTCTCCTTCGGACAGTTTGGCTTTGTTAACAGCAAACGCAACACTTATAAAAAAATATAAAGATGGAATTTTGGGGGTGGCTAGATCTGTGCCGACTAGTAAAGCTGTAGATTTGGTTGCAAAAAAGTTAAATATAAAATGCTATGAAACCCCGACAGGTTGGAAGTTTTTCGGTAACTTAATAGATAATCAACTAATTACATTTTGCGGCGAAGAAAGTGCAGGAGCGGGCTCAAATCATATAAGAGAAAAAGATGGCATTTGGGCTGTCCTTATGTGGTTGAATATAATTGCGGTAACCAAACTGAATATACCGCAATTAATTAATAAGCATTGGAAAGAATTTGGTAGACATTATTATTCTAGGCATGATTATGAAGAGATAGAGGAGTCAAAAGCGATATATATTTTTCGTGCTATAGAAGAAAAACTATCAACGCTTAGGGGTTTTGCTTTTGGGGACGAAACGGTATCATCAGCAGAAATATTTACTTATAAAGACCCTGTAGACAAAAGCATATCAGAAAATCAGGGCATTGTTATTGAGTTAGAGGGATCTAGTCGTATTGTTATACGTTTGTCTGGGACCGGTACTGCAGGAGCCACTCTGAGGATTTATTTTGAAAAATATGTAACTCCAGAAGAAAATCTTTATCAAGATACTCAAATGGTATTGAGTAATTTAATTAATATTGCAAATGAAATTACACAGATAAAAGATGTATTAGGAAAAGATTTTCGTAAGGTTATTTCTTAGTTTTAATTTATACAATTAATGGGTTCAATATAATCTAGTCCCAATGCTTTTCCAACTGCAGCATAGGTTAAATTTCCCTGACAAACATTCAAGCCATTGAGTAAGTGAGGGTCATTTTTTAGTGCTTCTTTCCACCCTTTACGGGCTATATCTTTTACATGACTCAAAGTTGCAGCATTTAAGGCGTATGTTGAAGTCCTAGCCACCGCACCCGGCATATTTGCTACGCAATAATGTATAACGCCATCAACAGTGTATGTTGGCGCATCGTGCGTAGTTGCTTTTGATGTTTCAAAGCAACCCCCTTGATCAATTGCAACGTCAACGAGCACAGAGCCTTCCATCATAAGTGAAAGCATTTTTCGAGTTATTAATTTGGGGGCTTCAGCTCCTGGTATAAGCACAGCTCCAACTACTAAGTCAGCAGTTTTAAGTTTCTCTTCAAGCACAGCTGGAGTAGAGCGTATTACATTTGCTGTGACGCCAAAGTGTCTGTTAAGTCCCTTCATCACATCATTGCTTCTGTCCAGGATAGTAACATTTGCTTGTAACCCGACCGCCATTTGTGCTGCATTAAACCCAACATCCCCACCCCCAATTATTAAAACATTAGCTGGTGCAACTCCAGGTACGCCTCCGAGAAGAACGCCGCGTCCGCCACCGTTTTTTTGTAAAGCTGCGGCGCCAACTTGAATTGCTAATCTGCCTGCCACTTGACTCATTGGCCTCAGTAATGGGAGCCCTCCTTGTCTATCAGTAACAGTTTCATAGGCAATGCATACGGCCTTGGATTCTATCAAATCAATAGTTTGTTGACGATCAGGTGCCAGATGCAAATATGTAAAAAGCACTTGATCTTGCTTTAACATTTTTCTTTCTAAAGCTTGAGGTTCTTTAACTTTCACTATCATTTTAGCATCTCTAAATACCTCAGATGCATTCTTAGCTATAGAGGCACCGGCCTCTTTATATGCGATATCGGATGCTCCAATGCCAATTCCAGCTGATGTTTCAATAATAACTTTGTGCCCATCTTTCACGAGTTCCTCAACTGATTCAGGCGTTAGGCCAACACGGTACTCATGGTTCTTTATTTCTTTTGGCACGCCAATTATCATGTTTGTTTCCTTTTGAACAATAATTAGCAGACACTTAATAATATTAATTACGATAATTATTTAAACTATAATAAAATATCGAATATTATATTGAATAATATTTATTTTTATGAAAATAATCCTATTATGGATAAAATAGACAGGAAAATACTTCGGTATCTACAAGATAATTGTAGATTATCGATATCAGATTTAGGTAATTTAGTTGGCCTGTCGACATCAGCAACTCATCGACGTATCTCTATTTTAGAGAAAGAGGGTATGATTGAAAAATATACAGCTTCTTTGAGTGGTGAGAAGTTAGGTTATTCGATGATTTTCTTTGTTGAAGTATCATTGGAGAATCAATCGGATAAAACTTTGGCAAGCTTTGAAAAAGCAGCCTTGGAGCGGCCTGAGGTTTTAGAGTGCTATCTTACGACTGGTTCTGCTGATTACCTCGTCAAGGTTGCAGCTAAAAACACCAAAAGTTATGAACAAATATACAAACGTATTATTGCTAGTCTGCCACATGTTAGTAGAATTGAAAGTTCACTCGTGATGAAAACTGTTAAAGCTTGGTCTGGATATTCATTGGAATAATCTTAAAAGGCTATTTCACATATTGATCAAACCAGCCAATAAATCTTTCATACCTATCTCGAACAAAACCAGGTCTATTAATGCCGTGATATTCACCTGGGTATACCACTAATTTTGTATCTATGCCGCGTCTTTTAAGGACCTGATAAAGCTGTTCAGAATTTAATATTGGGACATTCCAGTCTAATTGACCGCCAATCACTAATGTTGGCGTTGTAACTTTACCGAGGTCATTAAAAGGATTGATTTCTTCCCAGGCCTCGATGTTTTCCCATGGGAGACCTAGCTCTACTTCCCACTCATTTTGATAAATATCATGACCATAATTTGCACGATGATTTACTTCACTAGCACCAGAAACTGCCCCAGAAAATCTAGTTGATTTTGTGATTACATAATTTGTTAAAATGCCGCCATACGACCAGCCCCCCACACCCAATTTTTTAGGGTTACTGACACCATTTTCTACGAGGTAATCCGCAATAGCGTTTACATCTTCAAAGTCTGATACTCCCCATTTTTTATTTAAAGCATATGAATATGCCTGGCCATAACCTGATGAGCCATGAGGGTTTGGTAGTACTGCTATATAGCCTTTAGCTGCGTAAAGCTGTGCAAATTTATCAAATGATGTGTCATGCTGGCTTACAGGCCCCCCATGAAGTACAAAAACGGTAGGATAGGTTTTTTGACTATCATAATTGGGGGGATAATAAATAAAACTCTCAACAGGTTCGTTTTTCCACCCCGGCACAATGAGTCTTTTTACGTCAGCTAGTTTAGTGTTCTTCAAAATGTCTTTATTGTAATTTGTGAGATTTATTACTTCATCATCTTTTATATTGTAAAAGTTAAATGGACTGTGATGTGAGGACATTAAAGTGATGATTTTATCATTATTCCCAATTGCATAATTTCGAACAGATAGCTCGCCAGGGGTGATATTTTCTTTATCATCATTTGATATGTCAAACTTAATCAAAGGGCGATTTCCTTGATCAGAAGCTAGAGCAAATACTGACTTACCATCATTTGAAAATATTGGTGAAGATATCATCCTATCATAATTAAGGGATAGTAATTTAGTTTTACCATTATTTTTATCAGTAATTGCCAAATGTTCTGTAGCATACCACAGTTTATCAGGCTCGATTGATGATATATAGGCAATTGTATTTCCATCAGGTGACCAAGACGGATTAGTATCAGGCCCTGGATTTACTGTAAGTTTTTTTAGTTCTCTGCTTTTTTTATCATCAGAGCTGTCTACTAACCAGATATCACTATTATTATTTGCGTCAGGATCTCCTTCGCGTTTGGAAACAAAAGCTATGGTTTTATTATCAGGGTTCCATTGAGGATCGCTATCATCATAATCCCCAAATGTGATTTGGATAGGTTTTTCATGTCCATTTTTAATATAAATATGCGTTCGTCTTCTATCCAAATATCCGACATAATCTTTTTTAAATTGAAGGCGGTCTATAACAAATGGCTCAAGCTTTTCGTTGGCAGAGTTTTCGTCAGAGGCATTATTTAATTGTTTTGCATCTTTAATAACTAAAGCCATCTTAGTGCCATCAGGTGACCAGTGAAAGCTATTTATTCCTTGTGGGACATTAGTGAATTGAACTGCTTCACCGCCTCTTAGGTCTAATGTCCAAACTTGATTTTTTGTATCTTTATCCACTCCTCTTGACCCAAGGAAAGCAAGGTATTTACCATCTGGGCTCCATTGAGGGTCAGATGCATCCATATATACTGCAGTCATAGGTAACGTTGTTTTACCATCTGTAGATGTCATATGAATTTGGCTAAATCTTTTATCTTTTTTCTCATCCATACGTGTCACAACGTATGCAATCCAATCCCCTTCTGGACTAAGAGCGAGACTATTAACAGTCTCCATTTTCATAATGTGGTCTATGGAGAGATTAGACGTGTTATCTTGCCCTGCATAAGCTAACTCCAGATTGAATAAACTGAATATAACTAATAATAGATTAAACAATTTAATTTTATCTGAGATATAGAAGTTTAACATAAATACACCGTTTTTATTGCAATGTTGGTAATGAGTATGTTTTTTTACTCATTACATTTCTCTTGCTTATAATATATGTTCGTAAATAAGGGCACCGCTGTCAATGGGAAGACGGATAATGTTGCCCAGTGGCAAGGCATTTGTTGCACCAAATATCAGTAAATCTAGGGGTACAGAGACCTAGAGAGATATAATCTCTGTCTTTTCAGATACTTATTATTCTGTGAGGGTATAATGATGGCTCCGCAAGCAGGACTCGAACCTGCGACAAGCTGATTAACAGTCAGCTGCTCTACCAACTGAGCTATTGCGGAATAGATCATTATGGTTAGTTGCGCCTAATAACAGTATTTTTATTGTGCCGACAAGTGTAATTATACTATTTTTTTATAAAAATTTATTTTCTTGTTGTTTTGAATTATCATATTACACCTAAATGAGAATAAGGGCTGCGAAAGTAAGAGAGAATTATGCGAGAAATTAAGAATTATAAAGATTTTTGGCCCTATTATTTGCGAGAACATAGTTCTCCTGCAACTCGTGGCTGGCACTACGTTGGAACGGCTATTGGTTTATTAATTTTGATTTATATAATTTTTACCGGCGCTTTGAAGTTTCTGCCTTTAGTTTTTGTATCGGGTTATTTCTTTGCTTGGATGAGTCATGCAACTATAGAAAAAAATAAACCTGCAACTTTTACTTACCCTTTATGGTCACTAATTTCAGATTTTAGAATGTTTTATTGTTTTTTATCAGGCAAAATGACAGCAGAACTTAATAAAGCTGGTTTAGATAGATAATCCTACAGGGGTGATCTAGCTTGTCGAGCTGCCACCCACAGTAAGGTTCTCTACATACAGACTAGGTTGCCCAACTCCAACTGGGACACCTTGGCCTGCTTTTCCGCAAACTCCTATTCCAGGGTCGAGTTTTAAATCGTTACCAATATGTTTGATTTGAGTAAGTACAGTTGGTCCATCGCCTATTAACGTTACGCCCTTTAGTGGTTCCTCTATTTTTCCATTTCTCACTTTGTATGCCTCAGTACATTGGAATACAAACTTTCCGCTGGTGATATCTACTTGGCCACCACCAAAATTCGGGGCATAAATGCCATTTTTTAATTCGTTTAGCATTTGCTCTGGTTCACTTTTACCGGCAAGCATGAACGTATTTGTCATACGCGGCATTGGTGAATGAGCAAAAGACTCTCTTCTTCCATTACCTGTGGCCTCAACACCTAGAAGTCTTGCATTCATCCTATCTTGCATAAATCCAGTGAGTATACCGTCCTCAATTAAAGTTGTTCTAGAAGTAGCTGTGCCCTCATCGTCTATTGAGAGTGAGCCTCTACGACCTGGAAGTGTTCCATCGTCAACAATAGTAACTCCTTTAGTAGCGACGCGTTCACCTAGCTTGCCAGAAAAAGCAGAAGTGCCTTTACGTATGAAGTCTCCCTCAAGTCCGTGTCCCATTGCTTCGTGCAGTAAAACTCCTGGCCAACCTGGACCTAAGAGAACATCCATTTGTCCGGCAGGTGCAGGAACTGACTCTAGGTTCACTTTTGCGCCTCTTAGCGCTTCATGAGCAAGTGGTTTCCAAAATGATGAGTCAATATAAGAGTCATACGTTTGTCTGCCTCCGGCACCCGCATATCCATTTTCCCTCCGCCCATTTTTTTCTGCTGTAATTGATATATTCAGTCTAACTAATGGCCTTATATCGTCATATCGTTCACCACCAGAACGCATGATACTGATTGCACGCCTATTGCCGCTCATAGTAACAGAAACCTGTACTACTGAACTGTCTAAAGCGCGGCAGTATGCGTCAATTTCTTGCAAAAGTTCAACTTTCACAGCAAAAACTGGATTATCCGTGGGGTCAAAATCATCATAAAGTTTCATATTTGTTCGAGCCGGTGCAGCGGCAGTAGTTCCATTGTATCCATCTTTGACCATCCCGACTGAATTAGCAGCTCGCGATAATGAGTTGGGAGTGAGGTCAGTACTTTGAGCAAAACCACTCATTTCCCCTGCAACGCACCTAAGCCCAAAGCCACGTGATGAGTCAAAGCTTGCGTTTTTGAGTCTACCGTCATCAAAAGTCAGGGACTCTGAAACACTACGTTCCACAAAAAGTTCCCCGTCATCGGCATCTTTTAATACACCATCAATTTGGCGCTGAGCCTCTTCTGGAGTTAGCTCACATTCTTCAAATACAAAATCGGGCATAATAAACCATTCCAACTTTTCTAATTCATATTCTATCTAAGGAGATTAGAATTTTAAACAAGTAATATTCTGCGACAATCCGCGCGGCATTTGCGACTGACATTTGTCTTCATGTAGCTCTATAAAGCTTCAACACAGCAGACTCGCGTCTGTCATTATTCAGGATAAAAATAAATTATGCGCCTAGTTTATAATATTTTAGCAAGCCTAGCACTTTTATTAACACTGCCAAGTATAGCATTTGCTAACAAACCCACAGATGGTGGGTATTGGTTGCAAGATGCGGCTACACCAGTCATGGAAGAGCTTACAAAGCTTCATAATTTTGTTTTTTGGATTATCCTTGGTATTACTCTTTTTGTGATGGTTATGATGGGATGGATTATGTACCGCTTTTCCGCAAAAAGAAACCCAACCGCGTCTAAAACAACTCACCATGTTGGTCTTGAAGTTGCTTGGACAATAGTACCTATAATCATATTACTAGTAATGGTGGTACCAAGCATGCGTTTATTGTATTTCCAAGATGCGCTCCCTGAAACAGAAATGACTATCAAGGTAACAGGCAATACATGGAATTGGGAGTATGCTTACCCTGATTACCCCAACGTAGAATCATTCATTTCAAATCCCCTTGAGAAGGAGGATGCTGGTGACTTATATTTACTCAAGACAGATGCATCTTTAGTTGTTCCGGTAGATACTAAAATTAAAGTCTTAATTACTTCTTCAAACAACTTGCATTCATTCGCTGTACCTGCATTTGGAATAAAGATGGACGCTGTCCCTGGTAGGATAAATGAAACTTGGTTTGAAGTTAATCCTGGAAAAGAAGGAACATATTTTGGTCAATGCTCTGAATTATGCGGAGTTAATCATTATAAAATGCCTATAGAGATAGAAGTTGTCAGCAAAGAAGAGTTTCAATCTTGGGTTGCTAATGATGGAGCATTTACAACAGCAGTCGCTTCATATGACAACGTCTCAATTGTGGCACAGGATTAGGAGTTAGATCATGGCAGGAATAGGATACGAAGATCATGACGATGGAAAACCAGGTTTTTTTGCCCGGTGGTTCTATTCAACAAACCATAAAGATATAGGTACACTATACTTAATATTTGGGATCATATCTGGAATTATAGGTGGTTATTTATCATTTATGATGCGTATGGAGCTTTCTGAGCCAGGCATTCAAATTTTTGAAAATGGTCATGCTTATAACGTTTTTGCATCTATGCATGGCTTAATTATGATTTTTTTCATGGTTATGCCTGCTGTCATAGGTGGATTTGGTAATTGGTTCGTTCCTATTATGATCGGAGCTCCGGATATGGCATTCCCAAGAATGAACAATCTATCATTTTGGCTTCTTCCTGTAGCCTTAATTTGCTTACTTATTAGTTTTTTTGTGCCAGGTTCTGCCTCCGGAAATGGCTTTGGCGGAGGTTGGGTCATGTACCCCCCACTTTCAACTAGCGGTGCTCCGGGACCAGCATTCGACTTCATTATTATAGGCCTATTAGCTGCTGGTTTTTCTTCAATATTTGGCGCGATTAACTTTATTACTACTATATTGAACATGCGTGCTCCAGGAATGACAATGCACAAGATGCCTTTGTTTGCTTGGTCAGTTTTAGTTACGGCATTTTTGTTGCTCCTTGCACTCCCGGTTCTTGCAGCTTCATTGTTCATGCTGTTTACTGATAGAATTGACGGGGGTACTGGATTTTTTGACCCAGCCATGGGCGGTGACCCAGAAATGTTCCAGCATTTATTTTGGTTTTTTGGACATCCTGAAGTTTATATTATGATTCTTCCAGCCTTCGGGATGGTTTCACATGTTGTATCTACGTTTTCAAAAAAACCAATCTTTGGTTATCTAGGTATGGCATACGCTATGGTGGCGATCGGTGTTGTCGGATTCGTGGTTTGGGCACATCACATGTACACTGTTGGAATGGATGTTGATTTGAAGGCCTACTTCCTTGCAGCAACTCTTGTAATCGCAGTACCAACTGGCGTAAAAATATTTTCTTGGCTTGCAACAATGTGGGGTGGGTCCATATCCTTTTCGATACCGATGCAGTGGGCTTTAGCTTTTATATTTCTATTTGTACTTGGCGGAGTGACAGGAGTTATGCTTGCTAATGCAGGTGTAGACGTCGCGTTACATGATACCTACTATGTCGTTGCACATTTCCACTATGTGTTATCCATGGGAGCTGTTTTTGGAATATTCTGTGGTTTTTACTATTGGTTTGGTAAAATGTCAGGGTATTTGTATAATAAGTGGCTCGCAGCCGCACATTTTTGGTTATTTTTTATAGGTGTAAATGTTATATTCTTCCCGCAGCACTTCCTGGGACTTAATGGAATGCCAAGGCGATATGTTGATTATCCTCAAGAGTTTGAACTTTGGAACCAAGTTTCATCATTCGGTGCTTATATAACTTTAGCAGGAGTAGCCTTTTTCTTACTCATGTTAGTTGAAGCCTTTATTAGAAAAAGACCTGCTGGCGCTAATTATTGGGGCGAGGGTGCTACGACACTTGAGTGGACACTAAGTTCTCCACCTCCTTACCATCAGTTTAATACCTTACCGCGCATTGAACAAAATGATGAGCACTAGTGGGAAACCATAAAGAAAATATCAATCCCAAGGTCACATTTAACGATGTGGCCTTTAATACATCTGGTATTTCCTTAGCTAAACCCTCTGATTTTTTTGCTCTAATGAAGCCTAGAGTTATGAGTTTGGTTGTATTTACAGCCTGGGCCGGTCTAGTTCTTGCACCCGGTAGTATGCCATTATGGAACGCTTTTGCATCCATTTTATGTATTGCAGCAGGAGCAGGGGCATCAGGGGCACTTAACATGTGGTATGATGCAGATATTGATGCTGAAATGTCCAGAACAAAAAAGCGTCCTCTTCCCCAAGGTAAAATGCGGCCAAGAGCTGCATTAGGGTTTGGTGTTTTCGTTAGTTTAGCTTCTGTTTGGATGCTTTATATCGCATCTAACTTCGTTGCTTCTGCGCTATTGGCATTTACTATTTTCTTCTACTTAGTGATTTATACCGTATGGCTCAAACGCAGGACTCCACAAAATATTGTCATTGGTGGTGCAGCTGGTGCATTTCCTCCGATGATAGGGTGGGCGGCCGTAACAGGAGATATATCCTTCAATTCAGTAATACTTTTCTTGCTAATTTTTATTTGGACCCCACCTCATTTTTGGGCACTAGCTCTCTATAAAACAATAGATTATGCTAAAGTAGGCATACCTATGATGCCTAATGTAAAAGGCCCAGTTTCAACACGTAACCAAATTATGCTTTATTCTTTAGCACTTTTTGCCATTGCTACTGTTCCGCTGTTTTCGGGCCTCGCTGGAGATTTATATGCAATTTGTTCAATACCTTTAAATTTAGGGTTTGTTACTTTGGCATTTAAGGTTTGGAGGTCACAGGCAGGAGGTATTCCTGATAAAAAGAGTGAGGCATCCTTATATGCTGTCAAAGTAGGCGATAGAGCCGCACGAAATTTATTTGCTTATTCGATTGTATATCTTTTTGCGATATTTGGTGTTTTAGCTGCTGAGGCTTTGCTAGTTTAAGCTGGTTAAATAGTTCTACCAAAAATATAGCGTTTCATCTTAAATTAAAAATAGTCACCTGTACATTACCCTTAAAAACTACCAAACATATGGTATTGCAGTTTCTATGATGAAAATTATTAGTTGCTGTTACTACAATTTATTAAATTAGCGACACTACGCCATACGGCATGCTAAATAAGATTGTTGTATTAACCCATAAAACTTACGAGAATGTTACATGAGAGAATATAGAGACAAGCCCACGAAATTTCACAAGCCATCCAAAGATGAACTTGATGCCCGTAGAAAGCGCAGTATAGCAATGGCTATAGGGCTAAGTTTATTTATGGTTTTTGTATTTATTACCATGGTTTCCAGTGGAATCATCCCTAATGTCAGCTAATAAAAAAACTCTTGTATTTTTGGTAGTCCTAAGCGTTGCGATGCTTGGTTTAGGTTTTGCATCCAAACCTCTTTATGATACTTTTTGCCGTATAACTGGTTACGGGGGCACTACTGGCTATTCTGAAGATAATTTATCAGATATACTTGAACGTAAAGTAAAAGTGAATTTTGACTCAAATGTAAATGGTCTACCTTGGGATTTTTTACCTGAACAATCTGATATGTCTGTAAAACTTGGTCAAACAGGGTTAGCTTACTACAAGGTAGTAAATAGAAGTAATAAACCTATGATAGGCACTGCTACATTTAACGTAACTCCTATAAAAGCTGCTCCTTTTTTTATCAAAACAGAATGTTTTTGTTTTACTGAACAGCGCGTTGAGCCTGGCGAGGAGTTATCAATGCCAGTTATTTTTTTTGTTGATCCACAGCTAGATGAAGATCAAAGATTAGCTGATGTAAAAGATATAACTCTCTCATACACATTTTTTGATGTTAAAGGTGCAAATGAAAACCTAACTGCGGCGCAAGGCCGCGAGCTGCTAAACTGACACACTAGAGTGTTGCAGGTAGCTCTGAGCTTGTTTATAGGATGAGCAAAACAAACGTATTCGAATCAAGGATACACTTTAACCTAGAGGTCTTTATGGCAGGTCACGCTGTTGAACACGATTATCATTTAATACCACCGAGCCCGTGGCCTTTTTTATCTGGATGCGCTGCACTTGTGTGGGGACTTGGGATGGTTACATTTTTTGCTGGATTAGTTGACCGAACAGGTGCGTCTCCTATGACAGAATGGTTTTTTGCTAATGGATTAGATACTTTGAAGTCTTCATTAACTGGTGACGGCTCACTTTCTGGTGGCTGGATAATTCTTTTGGTTGGTTGTCTTTTTGCAGCATATGTTATGTATGGCTGGTGGAAAGATGTAGCTGCTGAATCAGCTGCTGGTGACCATACACCAGTTGTAGACATAGGACTGCGATACGGCATGATTATGTTCATCATGCAAGAAGCAATGTTTTTTGTCGGATGGTTTTGGATGTTCTTTGAATTAGGCCTTTTTCATAAGGTTCGGGCAACTTGGAATCCAGACATTCTTGAGAATGCAGCTGGTTATGCCGATTCCATGGCTCCCGGGGTTACATCAGTAGATGCCTGGCATTTGCCTTTAATGAACACCTTGGTACTATTACTGTCAGGAACGACTGTCACTTGGGCTCATCATGCATTAATGCACAATGACCGCAAAGGTGCTAAATGGGGTCTATTCCTCACAATTGCCTTGGGCATAATCTTTACTTGGTTGCAATTGATAGAATACGCAGAGCTATTTCATTTGCGTGAAAGTGGTCATGAAGCATGGATAGGAAATAATGCTTATGGGTCAGCTTTCTTTATGGCTACAGGTTTCCACGGTTTCCATGTTTTAATAGGTACAATATTTTTATTTGTGTGTTGGGTTCGGTTGCTAAAAGGTGGTTTTAAGCCTGAAAAGCATTTTGGCTTTGAGGCGGCTGCTTGGTACTGGCACTTCGTGGATGTCGTTTGGTTATTTCTTTTTGCTTTTGTATATATTATTTTTGCGATGAACGGAGTTGCTCATTAGCCGAGGTGGTTTATCGCCGTTCACCACAGGTTTAAAAGGAGCCTGTCCTAAATGTGGTGAAGGTAAAATATTTAAAAAGTTTTTAACATTTGAAAAAAGTTGCTTCGCATGCGGTGAAAAATTTCCAAATGAGGACGCAGGAGACGGGCCGGCAGTCTTTGTCATATTTTTTGTGAGTATTTTTATCGTACCTATGGCATTGGGTTTTTCTATGGTCTTGAATGCTCCAATGTGGCTGACCTTTACTATATGGATACCAATAATAATACTTTCTTCTCTATTTTTGTTGAGAGTAATGCGAGGTGTAATCTTTAACTTACAATGGAAACATAAAGCTTTAGAAATTAAATCTTCAGAGATTGATCTTTGAGGCGAATACACTTCAGTCCTATGCCATGGTTAACAGCTATTGTGCTTCTTTTTTTGTTAATTCTTATTAATTTAGGTACATGGCAATACGAACGACTCAAATGGAAGACTAACTTGCTTGCTGAAGTTGAGAGTGCAGCTGTTTCAAAACCTTTTTATTCTTTAGAGGAAGTGCAGAAAGCTATTTCTAGTGGCTCTCCAGTTGACTTTCGCCGAGTAGTCTTAAGAAATACTAGCCAGCTCTCTGATGCTCATTTTTTTGTTTTTACCTCGGAAAGTAGGAACATAAGTTGGAAAGTGTTCAGGCCCATTACTGAATCCGAAATTACGGTATTTTCTAGTTTTGAAACTATAAAAGATGTTGATAAATTAGGGTATATTAACAAGGCGCAAGGCAGTGACTTACCAGTTGTCGGTTATATAAGATTAGCCCGAGAAGTTGTAAAAGGTGCGCCAAGAAGTACCCCTTCTGAAAATAGATGGTTTGGTTTTAACCAATTGCCTAATAGTCATCCATGGGATGAATCAGCCAACATTAATGCTGATATGAATTTCTATATTGATGCAAAGTCTACAGATCTTGATAATGAGTACCTTCCGCCGCTGCGGCCTGATATAAGGAACAATCATTTGGATTACATGCTTACATGGTACAGTTTTGCGGTTATTCTGCTGATAATATACTTTATTATTCATCACAGGGCAGGCAGATTAAAATTTCATAATGAACATTGATAAAAATATTACTCTACAGGGTAACTGGTTTGAGACATCAGTAACTCTACGTCTTCCAATTAAATCTGATTTTAATGAATGGGTTAGTTTAAGAAGAAATAATGTAAATTATCTCAAACCGTGGGAGCCAGAAAGAAATGATTCATATTTATTGGAGAAAACATATTTAAAAAGATTAAGAGGCTATAATAAAATGTTTCGCTCAGGTAAGGTTTTGCCCTTTAATGTATTTCGTTCCGAAGATATGCGAATGATAGGTGTTTGCAATATCCTAAATATTCAAAGACACATTTCACAAACAGCAGAGATTGGATATTGGATCGGAGAAAGATATGCTGGTTTAAATTTTGGTAAATCAGCTGTATCAGCAGTAACCAATTTTTGCTTCGATCAGTTGTCCTTAAATAGAGTTGAGGCAGCGGTAATGGTCAAAAATGCTCCTTCTATTTCTATACTTAGGACATTAGGTTACAAAAAAGAAGGAATTTCACGTCAAAAATTAAAAATTAATGGGAAATGGGAGGATCATTATATTTTCTCAAGGATTGCATCAGACACTTTTTTATAATGATTTCTTTAGGTCTATTAAATATATAATCACATAATTTTACTATCCAGTCCTTGTAATAGAACTTATTATGAGACTAAATACTACGTAATTAAAACAGGAGAAAATATGTCTATTCAAAAAGGTGATAAACTTCCTTCAGCTAATTTTATGACTATGGGACCTGATGGTCCTGAACCTTTAGATACAGAAACGCTTTTTAGTGGAAAGAGAGTAGCGCTATTTGCTGTGCCAGGTGCATTTACACCTACTTGTTCTGCAAAGCATTTACCGGGTTATAAAAGCCTAGTTAGTGAATTTAAAGAGAAGGGAATAGACACAATTGCATGTACATCGGTAAATGACGTTTTTGTTATGGACGCTTGGGGTAAAGATCAAGGTCTTAAGGGAGAAATAATACTTTTGGCGGATGGCAATGGAAGTTTTGCAAAAGCTGTAGGACTTGAACTGGATGGTTCAGGTTTTGGCATGGGCAGTCGCTCCCAAAGATATGCTATGGTAATCAATGACTCAGTTGTCGAAAACGTTTTTGTTGAGAAGGGCGGGGAATTTAAAGTATCAGCAGCAGATTACTTATTGGAAAATCTTTAGTTAAGAGCTGTTTTGATTGAGTAGTTAGCTTAACTCAAGACCTTATCTCTTCGAGCCCTTGCCGAGCAAGCTCGTCAGCACGTTCGTTTCCTTCAACGCCGGCATGTCCTTTGACCCAGTTCCATTGAATATTTTTTTGAGAATTAAGCTTATCAAGAACTTTCCACAGGTCAGTATTAACAACTGGCTTTTTATCCGACTTTATCCAATTCTTCTTTTTCCAGCCATGTACCCATTCTGTAATACCTTTCATAACATAAGTGCTATCTGTCCATAAAATAATTTCACCAGTATAGGTTTCGTTAACTGCTTCGATGGCTTTTATTGCTGCCATCATCTCCATGCGGTTATTAGTTGTATTAGGATCGCCACCTTTAAGTGTTTTTTCTTTGCTTCCGTATTGCAATAAGACTCCCCAGCCCCCAGGACCTGGGTTTCCCGAACATGCACCATCTGTATAAATTGTTAATATAATTTTTTTATTCAACGTTGTGTAACTTTCTTGGTAGACGAAAAATTACTTTTTCTTTGGTAACTTCGACTTCATTGATTTCAATTTTGTATTTTGATTTTAAAGCTGCGATAACACCATCGGTTAAATATTCTGGCGCACTTGCCCCTGCAGAAAGACCTATAACATTTGCTTCATCTACAATTTTCCAATCTATACTATCAGAACTTGAAATTAACATTGAATTCTTAGCACCTGCTTTGTCTCCAACTTCGACAAGACGTTTTGAGTTAGAAGAAGACATCGAACCTATTACAAGTAATAAGTCACATTTTTGTGCTATTGCTTTAACTGCTGATTGCCTATTTGTTGTAGCGTAGCAAATATCCTCTTTGTATGGCAAAGCAATATTTGGAAAGCGATCTTTTAATATGTCGATTATGTGAGTTGTATCGTCAACGGAAAGTGTCGTTTGAGTTACTAAAGCAAGACTTTCATAAGGATCAGAATTAAAACTTAGGGCATCTTGTTCCGTTTCAATAAGTGTTATGTTGCCTTCAGGTAATTGCCCCATGGTTCCAATGACTTCTGGGTGACCTGAGTGTCCTATTAATAAAATATGATGACCAGATTTTGCATGTTTTTCCGCTTCAACGTGAACCTTTGATACAAGTGGACATGTCGCATCAAGGTAATTCATTTCTCTTGCTTTTGCTTTCTTAGGTACTGATTTTGGGACACCATGTGCAGAGAAAACAACAGGTCTGTCATTAGGGCAATCTTCTAGACTTTCAACAAAGATAGCACCTAAATTTACTAACCTGTTAACGACATGACGGTTGTGAACAATTTCGTGGCGTACGTAAACGGGGGCGCCGTATTTTTGTATTGACTTTTCCACTATTTGAATTGCTCGGTCTACACCTGCACAAAAACCTCTTGGAGCTGCTAGAAGCACTTTTTTTGCCGTGCTATTCTCCATGGTTATAATCTCCAAATTATTCGTCATACTTAATCTTCATCGTTGCAGACGTATTTATATCTGTTATGACCTAGCAGACTCATTCCAATCAAGCTATAGTGATGGTTCTGGATATTTAATAAATTTGGGATAATATAATGCAATTTCGGAAAATAGTAACGCTAATATTGCTCTCGATAATAATTATAAGCTTTGGTGGCTGTAGGAGTACGCAAGAAATATTGCAGATTGGTGAGGCAGCCGATGCTAATCCTGGGCCGTGTCCCAGAGCTTTTGCTCTTTATGATGCCTCGCGAATTGTTGAGTTTTTAGATGATGCTGAGACTTTTTCAAATGTGGGCTTTACAGGTGAATTTCAAAAGGTGCGCAGTCTCTGTCGTTATTACGGTGATAAGCCAATAGAAGGCGATCTCGAGATGGATATAAGTTTTGGACGTGGTCCCGCGTCCGATGCTAAGGCTACAGTTCAGTATGAATACTTTGTGGCTGTAACCCGAAAAAATATTGGAGTAATAAATAAAAAAACTTTTCCTATTCAAGTAAAGTTCCCGTCAGGTGAGAATAGAGTGACTGTAACAGAACGTATTAATAAAATAACTATTCCTCGCGCTAAAGCTGGTACATCAGGAGAAAACTTTGAAATTATTGTGGGCTTTGTTTTAACTCCTGAGCAAAGGGAATTTAATACACAAGGAAAACGCTTTCGTGTTTCAGTGGGTCAGAGCTAAGATTTCAAAATGCCATCAATATTAGAGACATTTGACGAGTTATTTCGAGAAGCTTTTGTCAATATAGGTTATCCTGAAGAACTGGGGGGCGTGCAAGAAAGTTCACGCGGTAGTGCACCTTATCAATGTAATGGTGCTATGCGTGCTGCAGGTATATCCAAAAAACAAGGAAAACATATTACCCCATCAGATGTAGCATTATCAGTAATTGAAAAGCTTCAAGATCATCCGATGATTAATAAGTTAGAAATTGGGGGGCCAGGTTTTATAAATATCTACCCTTCAATTATTTATTTACGTGAGCGTGCCTCGGAGCTACTTCTTGACGAAAATTATGGTATCAAGCAGGAACCACCTTTGTCAGTCATAATTGATTATGGCGGTGCCAATGTAGCGAAACCGATGCATGTCGGACATCTTAGATCTGCAGTAATTGGTGAATCTATTAAAAGAATTCTGAGAGCCCAGGGACATAATGTTATCGGGGATGTGCATATGGGCGATTGGGGTTTGCAGATGGGTCACCTTATATCTGAATTACGAATTGAGCAGCCTAGCTTATCATATTTTGATGGAGATATAACTTCAGGCTTTCCAGATACATCACCTGTAACCATGGATGATCTAGCTCGACTTTACCCTCAAGCAAGTGTTGCTGCCAAAAATAATCATGAAAGAATGGAATTATCGAGAATTGCCACTGCTGAATTACAATCGGGTAGGCCGGGATACCGTGCTCTTTTAGAGCATTTTATATCTGTATCAGTGGCTGCACTAAAGGTTGGATATGGGAAGCTTGGAGTGGAATTTGACCTATGGAAAGGCGAAGCGTGCGTTGACCCATTAATTCCAGAAATGATTAAAGAGCTTAAACTGAAGAAGATTACAGAAGAAGACAATGGTGCGCTAATAATAAGAGTTCAGGAAGAAGATGATAAATTAGAGATACCTCCTGTAATGCTTTTAGCGAGTTCTGGTGCTGTATTATACCACACTACTGATATGGCTACATTAGTGGACAGAAAAGAAACGAATAAGCCAGACCGTATCATTTATGTAGTTGATCAGAGGCAGGCCCTACATTTTGAGCAAGTTTTTCGCGCCGCATCTAAGGCGGGCTGGTTTCATCCTGATCAACTTTATCATGTGGGTTTTGGTACTATGAATGGTAAGGACGGCAAACCATTTAAAACTCGAGAGGGCGGTGTTTTGCGTTTGGAGGACCTTTTGGATATTATGAATGCTTCTGCGAAAAATAGATTGGAAGAGTCTGGTATAGGTATAAGCTTTGATAGTAAGGAAAGATCAGAAATTGCACGAAAAGTTGGATTAGCAGCTTTAAAATTTGCAGACTTACAGAACCAACGTCTAACTAATTATACATTTGATCCCGTACGTTTCACATCGTTTGAGGGTAAAACAGGGCCTTATTTACTTTACGCAGTCGTGCGCATTAAATCTATACTTAGAAAGGCTGCATCCGCGAGTATTGATTTTGATGATAAAAATATCGAGCTATCCCACAGTTCGGAAAAGGAGCTATTAATAGCATTAGATGCTTTTGGAAGATCAACGTCAAATGCGGCGTCTAAGTATTTACCGCATATACTATGCGACCACGTTTATAGAGTAGCACAGGCATTTTCTAGGTTTTATGCTGACTGTCCAATACTATCCGAAGACACTCCAAGACATCTTCAGAGTTCAAGGTTGTCATTAGCTAAATTAACACTTCTGCAATTAGAAATGGGTTTATATATGCTCGGTATTGAAGCTCCAGAGCGCATGTAAATAATACCGTTGTACTTAAAAAATATTCATTGACTTATAATCTCTCAAGTATATTACGACTTTAATTATTACAAGCGGGAGAGTGCGAATCAACCCGCCACCGAAGGAGCAACCGCCACCGGAAACTCTCAGGTAAAACGGACCGCTTGTTATTTAAAACGCTGGAAAGTGAAGGTTAGAGTAATCTTCCACCGACGGAGTAAGCTTAAGCTACAATTAGCATTAAGTGAATCTCTCAGGTTTCAAAGACAGCGGGTGGCGCAAAACGCGGAAGTGTAGTTGTGCCTGATAATGATTTATTAAAAACTAAACTTTACGATATTCATCTATCTAATAACGCTGTTATGGTACCCTTCGCGGGCTACAATATGCCCCTTCACTATGACTTAGGCATATTGAAGGAGCACTTACATACCCGCTCAAAGGCGGGATTGTTTGATGTTTCACACATGGGGCAGTGTTTTCTATATTCGGACGACTTGAGTTTTTTAAGTGTTGCAAAGGCTTTGGAAGCTTTAATTCCTGCTGAAATTTCAAATTTGGAACCTGGAAAACAAAAGTACTCGCAGCTTTTAAATTCGGATGGAGGCATCATAGATGATTTGATGATTGGTCGTCTTGGGTTTGAGGGGCAAGAACATAAACTTTATTTGGTAGTTAATGCGGGTAAGAAACTAGAAGACTTTGAATATATTAAGAAAAATTTGCCAGAGGGGGTTAATATTGATATCGCTGATGACTCTCTATCCTTGATATCCCTTCAAGGCCCTGAGGCATCTGAGATTCTTACGGGACTTAATTCATCAATTGCTGATTTATTGTTTATGTCATCAGTTGATGTTCCATTAACACCAAATATCTGGGGTCACGTTTCTCGGTCTGGATACACAGGTGAGGATGGATTTGAGATTTCAGTAAAAAATAGCGATGTACGCTCTTTAGTAAATATACTTTTGCAAAATGAAGATGTTGAAATGATTGGTCTTGGTGCACGTGATAGTTTGCGACTTGAAGCTGGGCTTTGTCTTTACGGTCAAGATATCGATGAAAATATCTCCCCTATTGAGGCGGGACTTATATGGTCAATTCAAAAGAGCAGAAGATTACCAAACATGCAATATAAAGGCGTGAAAAGAATTATTGCTGATATTCAGAATGTGAACTCTAAAAGATTAGTTGGCATTAGACCTGAAGGCAAGGTTCCTGCACGCGCAGGTACAGAAATTCAAGATGCTGAAGGCAATCAAATTGGATTAGTAACAAGTGGCGGTTATAGTCCTACCTTAGGTTGCCCAATTGCAATGGGTTATGTGAATGGTAAATTTAAAAAAGTAGGTACTCCCATCAATCTTGTAATCCGTAACAAATCTATGCCTGCGAGTGTGGTTAAAGTGCCATTTGTAAGTACTAAATATTATAGGGGATAAAATATGTCAGTTTATTATACAAAAGACCATGAATGGATAAGGGTTAGCCAGAATATAGGTGTTGTTGGAATCTCATCCCACGCAGCTACCCAACTTGGGGATGTTGTTTATGTAGAACTCCCAGAGTTAGGGAAGAAGCTAATTAAAGGTGAGGAACTTGCAGTAGTCGAGTCTGTTAAGGCTGCTTCTGAAGTATACAGTCCTGTCGCGGGGGAAGTTCTGAGTGTGAATGAAACACTAGAAGATCAACCTCAAACAGTAAATGAATCTCCAGATGATGGTGGATGGTTTGTAAAAATATCCATATCTGACATGAATGATTTAGAGAGTTTAATGAGTCAAGACGAATACAGTGCCTACTGTATTGGAAGTTAAATTTACTAAATAACTCTAAATACCTAAAAATTTTTTTAAACTATATATTTACGGAAAATTATATGCGTTATCTACCTTTGGACAATGAAGACCGAGCAAAAATGTTAGGGGTAATAGGTGTTAGAAATGTAGAAGATTTGTTTGAATGTGTTCCCAAGGAGGCACGTTTATCAAAATTAATTGACCTCCCTTATCATCAGCCTGAGTCAGAGGTTGAAAAATATATGACAAAATTATCAAATAAATCTATTTCTGCTTCTTCAGTTCCATTTTTTTGTGGTGCAGGAGCTTATAAGCATCATGTTCCATCATCTGTTGATCATTTAATTCAAAGATCAGAGTTCTTAACCGCATACACTCCTTATCAGCCCGAAATAAGCCAAGGTACACTTCAGGTGCTATTCGAGTTTCAGTCTCAAGTTGCAACCCTAACTGGAATGGAAGTTGCAAATGCTTCTATGTATGATGGCTCAACTGCATGCGCTGAGGCGGTAGTGATGGCGAAGAGAGTCACGCGTAAGCATAAAGCAATAATCGCTCCGGGTCTGCATCCACATTACTCCTTAGCTACTGACACTCTCGCATCATCAGTTGGCATTGATGTCTGTATTTTAGAGCAAGAAATTTCATCTGATTATAAAGTATTGGACTTAATTGATGATGAAACTGCATGTGTTGTTGTGCAGTCGCCAAATGTATTTGGAGAAATTGTTGATTTAACCCCAATTGCAGAAAAGGCTCATCTGCATAAGGCTTTGTTAATTGCTGTTTTCACAGAACCAGTTGCTTTAGGCCTTATTAAATCACCAGGAGAGCAGGGAGCTGACATTGTAGTAGGCGAAGGACAGGGAATAGGAGTTGGACTTAATTTTGGAGGACCGCACGTGGGTTTATTTGCATGTAATAAGAAACATGTACGTCAGATGCCTGGAAGAATTTGCGGCGAAACTATTGATGCCGACGGGAATAGAGCTTTTGTACTAACTTTATCTACGCGTGAGCAACATATTAGAAGAGATAAGGCTACTTCAAATATTTGTACAAACAGTGGTTTGTGTTGTTTGGCCTTCTCAATTCATATGAGTTTATTGGGGGGGAGTGGATTACGTAAGCTAGCCATCTTAAACCATGAGAGTGCCAATTTATTAGCTACAAGAATTGATAAAATAAATGGTGCGAAAGTATTAAATAATACTTTTTTTAACGAATTTACAGTTAAGCTAGATAAAAATGCTGAAGATGTTGTTCATTCTCTTGCTAATAAGAACATTTTGGGAGGAGTTCCATTCTCCCGCTTAAGTAAAGCTGGACCAAAAGATATATTGCTTATTTGCGCGACAGAAATTGTTGATGAGCATGATATTGAGTCTCTCTGTAACGCACTTGAGGAAGAATTACGATGAGTATGAACAACCAAGGTAGGGTAACGGCACCGAATGAGATAAGCAGCGCTAAATTTGAAAGCTTTTCGGGTAATAAGGCATTAGATCAAGCAACAAAATTAATATTTGAAACGGGTAGTTTTAAGAAAACAGGAATTGATTTCCCAAAACCTAAAGGCATAAAGTACCGTCTTGGTGGTCTGGAGCAAACAAAAAATATTGAACTTCCAGGGCTCTCTGAACCTGAAACTCTAAGACATTATGTAAGGTTATCTCAAAAAAATTACGCTATTGATTTAGGTGTTTATCCACTTGGATCTTGTACCATGAAGCACAATCCCAGGTTGAATGAAAAAGTTGCGAGACTTCCAGGTTTTTCAGATGTGCATCCATTGCAACCAATCGCAACAGTACAAGGTGCTCTTGAGCTTATGTATGAGTTGTCGAATTGGTTAACTAAGCTATGCAATATGCCTGCGGTAGCACTTACGCCTAAGGCTGGAGCGCATGGCGAGCTTTGCGGCATGATGACAATCCGTGCTCGCTTAGATGCAGATGGAAATAGTCATAAACGAAGAGTTTTTGTTCCAGAAAGTGCGCACGGCACAAATCCTGCTACTGCGGTACAGTGTGGGTTTTTTGTGGATGAACTTCCCGCTAATGACAAGGGCTGCATTGATATGGATGTCCTGCGTCTAAAGATAAGTGATTTAGGAAGTGATAATGATATAGCAGGGATCATGTTAACCAATCCAAATACATGTGGTTTATTTGAGAGTGATATAATCGAAATTTCCGAACTCATTCACAACGCAGGTGGATACTTTTATTGTGACGGTGCCAATTTTAATGCCTTGGTGGGTCGTGTTAGGCCAGGGGACTTAGGTGTAGATGCTATGCATATAAATCTTCATAAAACATTTTCAACTCCACATGGCGGCGGCGGCCCTGGGTCTGGGCCTACTGTTTTATCGGATGCTCTAAAAGATTACGCGCCGATACCTTATGTGGTTAAAGATAAAAGTGGTCGTTTTGACTTAGTAGAAGATATTAATGATATTAGTATGGGAAGATTATGTGCATTTCATGGTCAAATGGGTATGTATACTAGGGCGTTATCATATATGATGAGTCATGGATCAGATGGATTAAAGCAAGCAACCGAAGATGCAGTGCTTAATGCTAACTATATATTAGCATCCCTATCTGATTTAATGACTCCGGCTTACTCTGGCCACTGTATGCATGAAGTCTTATTTGATGATACATTCCTACAAAATACTGGAGTCGATACGCTGGATTTTGCTAAAGCTATGATAGACGAGGGTTATCACCCAATGACTATGTACTTTCCTTTAGTCGTACATGGGGCAATGTTGATAGAACCAACTGAAAGTGAGTCAAAATATGAACTTGATAGATTTATAACTACTATGAGGGGGTTGGCTAATAGGGCTAAAAGTGGTGATATAAAAAGCTTTAAATCTGCCCCACAACACTCTCCTACTAAAAGGGTTGATGAAACATTAGCTGCAAGAAAGCCTGTACTGAGGTATGAGCCCTAGACTGGTTATTGTTTATCCGAGATTTTGCCTAATTCAGAAATCCCAGTATTTATCATATCTTCATGGTTTACGACATTACCTGATCTTAGGATTTTTGCTACGGCCGAAATGGCGGTGTCTGCAGCTTTCAATTTTACATCACGCATGGCTTGGTCTTCTGCCGCCTTGATTTTTGCCTCAGCTTGCTCTTCTCTGCGCTTCAGCCTCTCTTCAAATTCTTCTCGGGCAGTTTTTGCCATATTTTCTGCATCTTTACGAGCCTGTTTGATTATACTCTTAGCTTGGTTTTCGGCTTCTTTTTGCTTGTCTTTATAAGACGCAAGTAACTGATGTGCTTCGTCCCGTAGCAAACTAGCTTGGTTAAGCTCATCTTTAATTTTGTCAGATCTGGCATCCAGAGATGCAGCAATTTTTTTGTGAATACCTGCGTAACCTAAGAGGAAAAGAAAAATTAAAACAGCTAAGAACACCCATATCGTAGGGCTGTTGAGGGCAAAATCAAAATGCATAACTTTTAGCCTTCCTTAATCGCTTTTTTAACTTCTGCTATCTTTACTTTACTACCAGTGAGTGACTCGACGGCGGTTTGAGCAACATCAGAAGCGACTATTTCTAGATTTTTCATAGCATTATTGCGAATTGACTTAATATGATCCTCCGCAGCTTTTGCTTTAATACTAGCTTTTTTATTTTCCGCATCCATTTCAAGTTTTAGTTCGGCGTCAACTGCTTGTCGAGTTGTTTCAGCTACTCTGTTAGACTTGGTTCTGGCTAGCGCCAGACTCTCTGTATATGAAGTTTCAGCATCTTGAGCTAGTCTCTGCATCCGCTCAGCGTTTTCTATGTCGTCTGAAATTTTTGCCGATCTTTCCTCTATTGCCCAAGATAGCTTAGGTAAAAATATTTTTGATAACAAAAAGTATAAGATAAAAAAGCTTACCAAAAGCCAAAATATTTGACTAGGGAAGTAAGTAGGGTCAAATGGAGGAAATGGTGTTTCCTCAATATGCTCTCCACCAGGAACGTTTTTTGACCCGGTGGGAGCAAGGTATAACCCAATCAATGTTATCGCATTAAGCATAGCGACGCCTTTGTTGGTTTAGTTTTATTAGAGTACAAACATCAATATGAGTGCAACTGCGAATGAGAATATCCCAAGAGCTTCAGTAACAGCAAATCCAAAAATAAGATTTGAAAATTGACCTGGAGCTGCTGACGGGTTTCTTAATGCACCTGACAAGTACTGGCCAAAAAGGTTTCCGACTCCGATACCGGCACCAGCCATACCCAAACAAGCAAGGCCTGCGCCGATGTATTTTGCTGCTTCTGCTTCCATGATAATCTCCTATAGAAAAGCGTTAAATTGCAGTTAATGATGTCCTGGATGCAGTGCGTCAGATAAATAAACGCATGTAAGCAGGGCGAAAACGTATGCTTGCACAAATGCAACCAGAAATTCTAGTGGTGTGAGAGCCAAGGTCATCGCGTATGGAATTATTGCCCCTAATGCCCCTGGAAAAAAACCTAAGCCTGTGATCATCATGATAGAAAATCCAGCGAAAAGTTTCAATAAGATATGTCCAGCGAACATGTTTGCCCATAACCGAACGGACAAACTAATTGGCCTAGAAACAAATGATATTATTTCTAAAATCGATACAAAAGGTAATATTGCCATAGGAATACCGGAAGGCCAAAATAATTTTAGAAACCTAAAGCCATTCTTAAAAACACCGTATCCAATTACCAAGCTCATAACCATCATTGCAAGTGTAAATGTAACTATTATATGGCTTGTGGTTGTGAAGAAAAATGGGATCATTCCTAATAGGTTTGCGAAAAGTATGAATATAAATAAAGTAAAAACGAATGGAAAGAACTTCAAACCTTCTTTTCCAGCAGCAGATTTTACCATGTCTGCTACGAACTCATAGGAGATTTCTGCAATCGACTGTGCTCTTCCAGGAACCAGAGATTTTTTACTTGATAACAAAAGCCAAAGCGATATCGATAGTACTGCTACTACCATCATTAAGGATGAGTTGGTAAAGCTAATATCGTATTTTCCGATACTGAGTTCCAGTAATTTATGGATCTCGAACTGAGCAATTGGGTCTAGACCTGCAGCGATCATTTGTCTTTCCTCTTTGGTTCTAATAGGTAAGAGCTATTAAATACCATCCATTCCTTCTTTAGCAGCGCGTACGACATTTAGAACGCCTGCACCAAACCCAAATATCAAACCCGCTAGCAATCCCCAAGGTGTAGTTCCGATGAATTTGTCAGCTAAATAGCCAAAGAATACACCAACTAACACAGCAGCTGAAAATTCGCTTGCATATTTCAAGCCTGCAGCCATACCAGAACTTTTATCATCTACCTCGTGTTTTTTGTTGTCCACTTTCAAAGCATTGAGTTTGCTGTTAAACACTTTCAGTGGATCGTCTTTAGTTTCTTGAGGTATTCCGTTTTTCTTAGTCATGGTTACTTACTCGAACTTCAACAGAATCTAAATTAAACCCCACTGAAGCGGGCGGAACCTACCCACTGAACAAGTATAAGTCAACAGTGATATCCTTAGCTTAAGTAACTGATTTAATTATAAATAATCTTAATTATTGCAAGTGCGACAATCTGTACAGAATTATTCTTCTTCGACTAGCTTTTTTGCATCTCGCAGTTCCATTGATAAAAGTTGAGATACACCCTGCTCTGCCATAGTAACCCCAAAAAGCCTATCCATACGGCTCATTGTAACGGCATTGTGCGTTATTGCTATAAATTTAGTTTTTGTTTGTTTTGTCATTGCGTCAAGAAGATTGCAGTATCTTGAAACATTAGCATCATCCAATGGGGCATCAACTTCGTCTAATACGCAAATTGGAGCTGGATTTGATAAAAAAACTGCAAAAATTAGTGCAGTAGCTGTTAAGGCTTGCTCTCCACCAGACATTAGTGACATGGAACCCAGTTTTTTTCCGGGCGGACTTACCATAACTTCAAGTCCAGCTTCTAACGGGTCATCGGATTCTGTGAGTGCTAGTGAAGCTTCCCCGCCACCAAAAAGAGTTTTAAATAACCTACTGAAATGTTCATTTACAATATCAAATGCTTTGAGAAGCCGTTGCCTGCCTTCTGCATTTAATTCGTTAATGCCTTCTCTTAGACGATTTATCGCTGACTGTAAGTCCAAACGTTCTTTACTTAATTCATCAAATTTATCTTTTTGCTCATTGGCCTCCTCATCAGCACGTAAATTAACACCACCCATTTTTTCACGCTCGTTTGAAAGTCTATCTATTTTACGTTCAATATCAAATTCAGATAGAGAACTTTCTGGTTTTAAGTTTATGAGATGAGTCGGTAGATCTTCTGGGGTGCATTGAAGGGCTTCGTTAATACGAGCTCGAGTTTCTGTTACTTTTTCCTTAGCAGCCATCTCATGGGCTAGTGCAGATGCTCTTGCCTCACGAGCTTCACTCGCCTTAACTTCTAAAGATCTAGCTGCTCTATCAGCTTCTTGAAACTCTTCTTCGGCCTTTGCGAGCGAGTCGGCTGAATCAGAACGTCTTTTCTCAGCTTTTTCCAATTCTCTAAAAAGCTTATTTCTTCTATCATTAAATTCGTCTGGATTATTTAATGTTCTACTGAGAATGAGCTCAACTGCGTTTTGCCTTTCCTCTAGTGTAATTACCCGCGTGGCCGCTGTTTCAGAACGAATTTTCCAATTTGATCTCTCCTCTACAACAGATTTAAGCCTTAAAGATCTAGCATCTAATTCATTTTTTAAGCCCTGATAAAGTCCACTTTTTTCATCTGCAATAGATCTTGCACTATTAAGTTCTACGGATACACCATTCTGTATTTTTGAGAGTTCTTCAACTTTTGACAAATTTGTATGAAGTTTTACCAATGGTTCATATTGAGTATTCAATTTTGATATCTCATTATTAACTTGATCTTTGCGTTCAGCGAGAGATTGCTTTTTTATGAGCTGTGCGGTTAAGTCTGATTCATACATTACTTTAGCTAATTGAGCAGCTCTTTCATGTTTTTCCAGTTCAGGAAGAACTTTTTTCGCTGACCTAGCCTTATCAGAGGCTAGTAATAAGTCATTTTTTAGTTTTTCAAAATTAGATTGGTGTTTATTAACTTCTGTTTCAGTTATGGTAATTTCTTCTATTATTTCATTTATTCTTGCTTGTTGTCTAAGTTTAATTGCCGCGGAGGTTTCTGTTCCTGCAGTTATTTCAAATCCATCCCAACGAGCCACATGCCCTTCTACTGTAACCAAGCATTGCCCAGGCTTTAGACTACCGGCTAGTAAAACTATTTGTTCGAAATCGACCACGCCTATCTGAGACATTCTAGCATCCAGTTCATGGGGTGCCTTAACAAATTCAGCTATTGATTTTACACCCGGCGGCAAAGGTTGAGACGGTGTAGGCGCGCCAGACCACCGTAGCTTTGCTTCTTTATCAATTGCTGCATCTAAATCTTCTCCCATCGATGCGGCAATTGCTAACTCAAAACCCTTTTTTACTTCAAGCATTGACAAGGCGGGAGTCCAATTTGAATCGTACTCTCGTGTGATAACCTTTTTTAGAGCTGATCTTTCTGCAACAAGAGCAGATAGGGTATTTTGAGATTTTTGTAATATATCCCGAGCATTATTACACTTATATTCAATGTTCTGCTTTTTTTCCGTGTTGCTTAATTCATGTTCCCTCGCAATTTCGAGATCAATGAGTGCTTGTTTTGCTTTAGCTGAAAAAAGATTTTCACTAGAATTTTCATCTATTACAATATCATCTAATTTCATTGTAATTACTTCGTCTTCTTCTTGAAGTTTTTTTAGGCGATCCTCTATTTGTAGTTTTTCTTTATTAATTGATTCATTTCTTGCAATTTGATCTGCTATTTTCCGAGTATATTCATTAAACTCGTTCTCTAACATTGATCTTTTTGATATCGCTGATTCTGCATTTTGGGCTGCTTGTTCTAATGCTAAACTTATATCTTCAGCCGAGTTTAATTTTTCAAACTCACTATCAAGTCTTGCCTTTGCAATCGATGCATCCTCTACAATGCCTTTTTCTCGATTAAGATCTGTTTTTAGTTGTTCCTTTTGTGTTTCAAGTTTGCGTAGTTCTGTTTTAGCGGCATACTCCTCATTCTCTAGAGCTTCTTTTGAGGCATTCAGTCTTCCCAAAACTGCTGCGGCTATTATTTGTTCCTCTCGCTTGGGCTCGAGTGCGATACGAAGTTTTTCTGCCATGTTCTGGATGTTTACGGCTTTTAATGTTGTATCAGAAACTAATTCTTCACACTTTTTTACTGTATCTGTGGAATTTTCTTGCCCCTCAAGAGCTGCCGACCATCTAATAAGCCACAATAGGGCTTTGTATTCATGTATTTCCCCTGCAAGTCGTTTATACCTGGCTGCCTGTCTTGACTGCCGCCTTAATGATAAAAGTTGACTTTCAATTTGTCCCAATATTACGTCAAGCCTTGATAAATTAGTTTCTGCAGCTTTAAGCCTAAGCTCAGCCTCATGCCTTCGTGAATAAAGCCCTGATATACCAGCAGCCTCTTCTAAAATACGGCGCCTATTAGATGGCTTTGCCGAGATTAACTCATTAATTTGTCCTTGTCTTACTAATGCTGGGGAATTGGCCCCTGTGCTAGCGTCAGCAAATAAGAGCTGTACATCTTTGGCCCTTACTGTTCGATTATTAACTTTGTAGGCAGAGCCTTTTCCTTTTGTGATTGTTCTTGTAATCTCAAGTGTATCATTGTCATTAAAAATCGAGGGTGCAATCCGCGAGCTGTTATCAATTGTAAGGGTCACATATGCTTGATTACGGCCAGGCCTTTGTTTGGTACCTGAAAAAATAACATCTTCCATCGCGGCACCCCGCATGGCTTTTGCGGAGTTAGCTCCCATAACCCATCTTATTGCTTCCAGTAAATTAGATTTTCCACAACCGTTGGGGCCGACAATTCCTGTTAAGCCAGGCTTTATAATGAAATCAGTTGGTTCAACAAATGACTTGAAACCTGTTAACTTAATTTGATTAAATACTAGGGAGCCCATCAGAATTAACCACTAACTACCTCTATTGAAGTTATATCTGTGGTATTTTTTTCTTCAATCTTTGTTGCATTTATTAGAGGTAAGATTACTTCTTCAATGGAATCTAGGGTAAAAACCTTTTCTTGCTTACCGTTTATTATAAATGTAGGAGTAGCGTTAATTCCCATATCTTTTCCTGATTGCATTTTTTCGCGATATTCAGATCTAAGTTCTTGATTCTGCATGCATTCTACAAATTTATCTTCCGATAACCCCGCAGACTTTGCGATTCCAATGTACGCTTCACGTGCTTTACCTTCTGAACCCATCTTAAATATTTGTTGCTGTCGCTTAAATTGCAAGGCAATGTTCTTGAAGTAATTTTCATCTGGTGCACAAAGTGCTATCATAAATCCAGCATCTGCATATTCTGGAACTCCCGTGATAAATTCCCGAAAAACATATCTTACCTTACCTGTGTCCACGTATTTACTTTTCAGCTCGGGATAAATTTGATTGTGCCAGTTAGCACATGCACCACAAGCAACTGAAGCATATTCAACAATAGTTATTGGCGCATCTTTAGAACCGGTAATGTGGTCATTTTTTATTAAATATGCAGAGGTATCTGAATTTTCTTGGGAATCTTGTGATGATTTTGAAACCTTATTATCGCTACATCCTGTAACGATGAGCGAGAGAAAGCATACAAATGCCGTAAACAATAACGAATCAATATTTTTATTTTTAAACATTTTTAATTTTCGCAATTTTTGAGAAGATAGCAAGGGCTTCACCAGGTATTTGTGGGTATCTTATTGCGGTGCGTTAGTGTGTCGTCTAGATAAAGTTTCGAAATGAAGGCATTCGTGAAATATGAAAAAAAATACAATCGATTTTGGTTATCAAGAGATACCTGTTGAAGAAAAGAAAGAACGAGTAAAAAACGTTTTTAATTCCGTTGCAGGAAAATATGATTTAATGAATGATGCAATGTCATTTGGCGTCCATCGCTTGTGGAAAAACCTAACTATTACAAAAATAAACCCTCAGCCAGGTGAGATACTGATTGATGTTGCAGGTGGTACAGGTGATTTAGCACGAAGGTTCTTAAAGCGTGCTGAGGCGGTTAGGGTTCGTCGTGGAGGAAGCTCTGCAACAGCACATATATGTGATATAAATGATCAAATGTTGTTAGCCGGCATTGATCAAATAAAAGATAAAGATAATCTTTCACGTGTTTGCGGAGACGCACAAAAACTTCCATTTTCCGACAACTATGCTGACGCTCTCTCAATTGCTTTTGGTATAAGAAATGTTACTGACAGGCAGGCTGCTCTGAAGCAATTTTTTAGAGTTTTGAAACCAGGCGGACGAATGTTTGTGCTTGAGTTTTCAACACCTAAAGATAAAAATCTACGCAAGATATATGATTCTTATTCATTCAGCTTTATACCAAAAATTGGTAACTTTCTTGCGGGTGATGCTGACAGTTATCAATACTTAGTTGAGTCCATACGTAAGTTTCCAAAACAAAATGAATTTTCCAATATGATTGTAGAATCTGGGTTTTCAAACGTTTCCTACAGAGATTTTTCTGGAGGTATTGCAACTTTATATTGGGGTTGGAAGATTTAACGTCTGCGTGCTTTCCTGGCTGCATACTTAGCATCTCTACGAGCCTTTGATGCACGCTCCATTTCTACTTTTGCTTTTTGGGCTGCCTCTTGAGCTAATTTATTTTTTCTGTCTTTTTCAGCTTTTTCTATTGCTAATTTTTCTATTTTTAACTTACGAGCAGCTTCTTTTTCAGCTTCCCGTTTTGCTCTTTCTTCATTGCGAATAGCTCTTTCTTTCAAAAGTTTTTCTTTTTGTTCGGGATCTAGTTGTTTTTCTTTGGCTCGCTTTAGCATCGCTAATTTAGCTTGCTTCTGTTCTTTAAGGCGATCGTTAAAATTTTGCCCTGGTAAACTCATGAAAAATCCTTGCTATTATAACTGCACAAAAAAGCGCGCCACTGAGGCGCGCTATATCGCGTTAAATAAATAAAAAATCAAGTGCCTGATTTTTATTTTATTTAGCATCTAAAATTGCATAGATACTAAATTCTTCTTAAAAGCGTCCTGAAACAGTGAAGCGTGCGTTGAGCGGTGCACCAACTGTTGCCTGATGTGTGCTGTGCGATGATGGGAAGTATAGCGTATCTGTGAGGTTTTCAACATTGATTTGAACACGAACAGTATCATTCACATCATAATAAGCCGCAGCGTCAAAACGGGTGAAAGAGGGAAGGAAGGTTGCACTTCCATTACCCGTCAAAGCCTCGCCCTGATGAGTGGCCCCTAGGCCAAAGCTAAATTGGTCTGTGACTCTATAATTACTCCAGATTGAGAAGGTATTCTTGGGTAATTCACGCGGTGTTACTCCGCCATCAGATGTTTCGCCGGTCAGATTGGAATAACCTGCCCGAACGTACAGGCGGTCTGTGACTTCACCTTCGAGTTGAAGCTCAAAGCCATCAACTGACAATCCTTGTACTTCTGTTTCGTCTGCATTTTCATCTGCACGTGTTGCACGCGTTGACTCATTTTTGAAAACTGCCGCTGTAAAGCTGAGGCCGTCTATTAAGTCCCACTTAAGACCCGCCTCAAGGTTTTCAAATTCGTCAGGTGAGAGAATGTCGCTTTGAACACTTCCAGGGGAAGATCTTCTTAGGCCTGCGAATTGTTCTCCTGTACGAGGCAGGAAGCTTTGGCTATAGCTTCCGTAAACAGAGATATTTTCTTGAGGCTTAAAAACCAGACCCGCACGCGGGGAAAACTTTTTATCCGTACGCGATAAGCCATAAGTATTGCGTCCAATATCATCTGTTGACATATCAAAGCTATCAAATCGTCCGCCCAGAATAATATCAAAGTTATCGGAAACCGCTATTTCGTCTTGGATGAAAGCAGAGAAGACTTTAATATCTGATTCTGTTTGATCATTGAGGTCTGTGAATGCAACAGTAAATACATTACCATCAGCGTCTACGCCAGAACCGCCGGAGAAGTTTAAAGGACGCGTGATAATAAAATCTTCACGATCATCGCCGATACCATCAGCTCCAAATGGGAATTCGGGATTGAAACGATCATTGTTGTTTGATGTGCCGCGATATTCTATGCCTGTCACGATTGTGTGCTCAATACCGCCCGTAGCATATTCACCAATAAGGTTGCCTGAGATGTTCAAGCTCTTGCGCTGAGTTGTATCGACATAACCGTCGAGACGAACGATACCGCTTGTACTGTCTGTCGTTAGAGAGCGCAGGTCTTGTGCATAGAAGTTTTGATATAGTTTATCAAAGTCACTATAAGTTGCGTTAAAAACACCCTTCAAGTTGTCAGAGAAGTTTTGTGTCAATGTTGCGCGTAAGATGTGAGCTTTAGCTTCAGCTGTATTTAGTTCTGGGTCACCAAAAACAATGTCCTCAAAAGCTTCAACGGGCTGGAAGTCGCCGCCAGCCAAATCATTAATAGGAATACCGCGGTCAATGAAACGTTCATTGTCGATATATTCATAAGACAAATCGACTGTGGACGAGGGGCTTAGTTCAAAACGCGCTGTTGGATTAAATGCAATCCGGTCGCCATCATAGAAATCACGGTGGTTATTCAGGCTCTCATACATGGCATTGATACGGAATGCTGAGGTATCGCTAGCTGTGAAGTTACTGTCGAGTTCGACTCCAAAGGCACTAAATGTATCGATGGTTGCCTTGTAACCTGTAAAATCTTCACCAATTTGTCCTTTTTTTGTTACTCGGTTAACGAGACCGCCTGTACCGCCGCGACCGAATAGGAGCGCATTAGCGCCGCGTAGGATTTCAACTTGGTCGATATTGTAAAGACTGCGATAATATTGAACATCATCGCGTACGCCATCGGCGAAGAAGTCAGATGTTGAACGAACACCTCGGAAAACGACTGAATCACGATGACCCTCGCCCTGGGAGTTGGTGACGCCTGGAATATAATTGATGATGTCGCCGACACTATCAAATCCTTGATTTGTGATTTGATCAGCCGTTACAATGGAAAGCGATTGCGGGACGTCAATGATTGGCGTTGGACTTTTAAGAGCATTAACTTGATCTAAAAACAAGTATTTTCCGGTTACGACAATTTCGTCAACATTTTTGTTTTCGCTGGATCCTGAGTAAGATTGGGCGACTGCTATTGAACTGGATAGTACTGATAAACTTACACCAAGAAGTAATTTACGAAAAGTTTTAGTATGTGTTCGGATAGTCATTATTTTTACCTTTTTTTTTGAGAATAATTCTCATTTACAAAAACCCCTTAATGCAATTGAGAATTATTCGCAAGAGTAAATATAATTTTATTTAAGTAAAAAAAAACCCGTCTAGGTAACGGGTTTGTTCAGTTTCTGTCAGTTTAACTGCTATTTAATTTCTGGCCGTATTATTTCACCCTTTAAGTTTGCATGTACTTCAGATGCATTGAATGCATTTTCTTTATCCTTTGGTTTATTACCTTCACCAAACACTACCTCTGCAGTTGCCTTATATTTTATTATTTCGCGTATTTCGATATCATCAAAAAATGGATCGTATCTAAAGGCGGATCCGTATCCGAATCCTCTATGTCCAAACCTTGCTCTTCCATATAACCTGGCAGACGAAAAGCCTCCGAAACTAGAGTATGGGTATCTCTGGCTCCAACCAAAATTTGGGCTAAAAAAACTGTAACCAAAATATGGGTCATATATACTAGAGTTTGAACTAGTTGTTGTCCTTATACGCTTTTTTTCTTCAACATCTCTTTTTACCAGAATGAAGTGATCGAAATTCTTTTCTAATGCAATTTCCGCTGCTCTAAAGAGAAGATAGTTTTCTACTGTTTCACGGTCAGTAAGAGAATTTCCTCCGAACGTTATTCTTACCCTATCTTTTTCGATGTTAGTTTGACTAAAACCGTCATATGAACCTGTTTTTGTCGCTGGCTGATAAGGTGTGGCGGTAGTACATGAAGCCAGAATTGAAAATACAAATAAAGCGATAAGTTTTTGAATTTTCATGTGTAAACTCCTAAAATTACAATAACATTATCATATTTAAGGCAAAAGTATAATTAAATATAGTTAAGCTTTTTTATTGAAAGTAAAAACCTAATTTAAGGCAAGTTTTTAAATAAAAAAACCCCGCCTAAGCGGGGTTAATTATTTAGTTATTTTAATTCGAACTAACTAATGAGCTAATACAGCTAATAAAAGAAGAGCAATGATATTTGTTATCTTTATCATCGGATTTACAGCTGGTCCCGCAGTATCCTTATAGGGGTCACCTACTGTATCTCCTGTTACTGATGCTTTATGAGCATCGGAACCTTTTCCGCCGTGGTTGCCATCTTCGATATATTTCTTGGCATTGTCCCAAGCCCCGCCACCAGCGGTCATAGAGAGAGCAACAAACAGTCCTGTTACAATAACACCTAAAAGCATTGCACCTAAAGCTTCAACAGCAGCTGCATTACCTGCTGTCATTTTCACAGCAAAGAACAAAACGATTGGGGCAAGTATTGGCAATAATGAAGGTTTAATCATTTCTTTGATCGCAGCACCTGTGAGTAAGTCGACAGCTTTTGCATAATCTGGTCTCGAAGTACCTTTCATGATGCCTGGGTCAGCCTTAAATTGACGCCTAACTTCTTCAACAATTGCACTAGCAGCTCTTCCTACTGACTGCATGGCCCACGCACCAAATAAATATGGAAGCAGTCCACCAATAAATAAGCCTACTATAACATAAGGATTAGTTAAGCTGAATTGTAATGTATCTAATCCATAGAAAAAGGAACCTTCTACTGCCTTGGATGCAAAATACTCAACATCTTTGTAGTACGCAGCGAATAATACTAGAGCACCCAAACCAGCTGATGCGATTGCATAGCCCTTAGTTACAGCTTTTGTTGTGTTACCTACCGCATCTAAAGTATCAGTAGTATTCCTGACCTCTGAGGGAAGCTCTGCCATTTCAGCAATACCGCCTGCATTATCAGTTACAGGCCCAAAAGCATCGAGAGCAACTATCATTCCTGCAACGCCTAGCATAGCGGTAACAGCTATTGCGATGCCGTAAAGATCAGCTAATGCATATGTTCCAATTATACCAAAAACAATTATTAAAACTGGTACCGCAGTAGCTTCCATTGATACTGCAAGACCTTGGATAACATTTGTGCCATGCCCAGATTCAGATGCTGCTGCAACAGACTTAACTGGACGGTAGTTAACACCAGTATAGTACTCTGTAATTACAACTATAGCTCCGGTAATTAACAATCCAATGACTGAGCAAAAGAACAGATCCATTCCTGAGAAACCAGTACCTTCAATTTCCCCAAGACCGATTGTATGTCGCGTGACGATATATATCGCAGCTGCAGATAGGACACCAGTAGCTATAAGACCTTTGTACAAAGCCCCCATAACATTGGTGGAGTTTTTTCCTAACTTAACAAAATATGTACCTATTATAGAGGTAATTATGCAAGATGCTGCAATAGCCATTGGGTATAAAGCCAATGAACCTACATTTGAAAACAAGATTGAACCTAAAACCATAGTAGCGGCAATTGTCACAACATATGTTTCAAATAAGTCAGCGGCCATACCGGCGCAATCGCCAACATTATCACCAACATTATCAGCTATAGTAGCTGGGTTTCGTGGGTCGTCTTCAGGAATTCCTGCTTCAACCTTTCCTACTAGATCTCCACCAACATCGGCGCCTTTAGTGAATATACCGCCGCCGAGCCTTGCGAATACTGAAATTAGTGAGGCGCCAAGTGAAAGAGAAACCAAGCCATCAATTACGCCTCGTGCATCTGCCCCCATTGGACCAGTTAAGACCATGTAGTATACAGCTAATCCCAGCAGAGCTAATCCTGCAACAAGCATTCCTGTTATTGCGCCAGCTTTAAAGGCGACATTAAGTCCAGAGCCTAAACTTTCTCGTGAGGCCTCAGTGGTTCGAACATTCGCCTGCACAGAAACAAGCATTCCAACATAGCCAGCTATACCAGATAAAACAGCACCTAAAACAAAACCAACAGGAGCTATTGCGTTTTGAAATAATACATAAAGTAAGATTGTTACAACAACGCCAACTATGGCAATAGTTTTGTACTGTTTATTTAAATATGCTTTTGCTCCTTCTTGAATCGCTCCAGCAATTTCATTCATTCGTTCATTACCCGTTGAAGCCTTCATTAAGCTTGCTCGTGTTATGATACCATAAATTACAGCAAGCAAACCCGCCGCTATGATAAGATTAAGAGTCATTTTTACTCTCTCCTTAGAGTTAAGACCGTGTTTAACGGTTTATGTGATATGAAGTTGGCCGCTTGCCTAAATTAGGCAATCGCTTCCCCTCGCTAAAGTAAAGTTGGCCGCATACCCTAAATTGATAAACGCTTCCCCTCGCGGTTAATAAGTTCTCTTTAAGCAATTAAAAGTTATAATCAAGAGTCTTATTAAGGACATTGACTTATATGATTCAAAAAATGTTATGAGTTAATGTTTATTCTTCACAAGCCTTCAGCCCAGTCTCAATCAATTCATGAGCTTTTTCTATTGTATCCCAGCCTAGAATTTTCACCCATTTGTCTGGTTCTAAATCTTTGTAATGCTCAAAAAAATGTGGTATTCTGTCCTGCATTACTTGAGGTAAATCTGTATAATTTTGAATTAAGTCATAATACTTCGTTAATTTTTGGTGAGGAACAGCTATTATTTTTTCATCAATACCAGCTTCATCCTCCATCATCAGTACCCCAATGGGTCTCGCTCTGATCACTGACCCTGGCATCAAAGCCCTATTACCAACCACCAAGACGTCAGTAGGATCTCCATCATCTGATAATGTGTGGGGTATGAAGCCATAATTACATGGATACCTCATCGCAGTATAAAGAAACCGGTCAACAAACATTGCGCCTGATACCTTATCCAACTCATACTTTATCGGTTCACCCCCAAGTGGTACTTCAATAATCACATTTATGTCCTCAGGGGGATTTATGCCAGGGGTGATATTATTTATATTCATTTGTATTCATTTCGTAATTAAGTGAATGTTTTCTTGTTGATTTAACTTTGTTTAAACCAAATACAAGATTTAAAATTCAGTTGTAGCCATTAATGCCCATACTCCAGACGCGATCATTGTTAGCCCAATTAAAATATTAAAGCTTCGTGCTGCCCAGGTTTGTTTAAGCCATTGTCTTATTTTGTGAGCACAATAAGCATACAAGCCTAGACCTAGAAGCTCGGTAATAGTTACAGTTAGAAACATCACCAAAACCTGAGTTTTTAAAGAATATGACATATCAAAATAGTTTGGTAAAAGAAGCCCAAAATAAACCAGAGGCATCGGGCTAGATAATTGTAGAGCTAGGCCTTTGGAGTACAAGTTTTTCTTACGCGGTGGATCCATTACCTTGCTAACTGTATCAGGGAGCGGACCAAAAATAGTTGATAATGCGAGGTAAAATATCACTAATAAACCCATACCTTTTAAAACTAAGAATGCATTAGGGAATTTCGTTGCCAAAATGGCAGCACCTGAAGCAGCCATTAAAAGCCAAACTAAATTTGCAGAGGCTATACCCAAGGCAGGAAGCATTGCAGACTTGAAACCATATCTAAATGAAGATGACATAACCAACATGACTGCAGGTCCAGGTGTTAAACCGCCAACACCAAATAAGGCAACTAAAGCTAACCATAGTTCGAAAGACATAAGATTAGTTAACTATTGAGATTTAATTTTTCAATCTTAAAGTATTGACTGGCCTGTTTTTTCCCAGTCAACCATGAATGCCGCGAGCCCTTTATCAGTAAGGGCGTGGCTTGCTAAAGCCTTGATGACATTGGGGGGTGCTGTTATTACATCTGCGCCTACAATTGCACATTCTTTAACATGGTTTGAACTTCTTATTGACGCTGCTAATATTTCAGTTTCATAGCCATAATTGTCGTAGATAGTTCGTATGTCTTCGATTAGTTCCATGCCATCGAGGGAAATATCATCTAATCGACCTATAAATGGGGATATATATGTAGCGCCGCATTTAGCAGCCAGTAGTGCTTGGTTTGGTGAAAAGCACAATGTTACATTGGTAGGCGTGCCTTCTTTAGATAAAATGCTACACGCTTTTAAGCCATCCATTGTAAGTGGTAATTTAACACAAACATTAGGTGCAATTTTTCGTAGATGACGCCCTTCTTCAACCATTTTTTCGGCCTCTAAGGCCACAACTTCGGCGCTTACATGTCCATCTGTAATTTTGCATATCTCTGATATAACTTGTTTGAAGTCTCTACCAGACTTGGCGATAATTGAAGGATTAGTAGTTACTCCGTCTACCAACCCTATATCGTTTAACTCAGCGATGGCATCAAGATCTGCACTATCAACAAAAAATTTCATTGTATTCTCCATTTGGGGGCGATTCTATTTTTATTTCTGCTAACATAATTTATGGCTATGCAAAATGCTCAAATTCTTTTTCCTGTGAATGTTCCCAATGCATTTGATTACAGCGTTCCCTGTGATTTCGAGATTGCGATCGGAAACTTTGTTTATGCACCAATCGGGAAGCAAATCAAATTAGGCGTGGTAGTAAGTTTAGGTAAAGCTGAGCAGAATAGAAAATTAAGAGAGCTGGTGTCAGTCAAGCAAGCTAAGCCATTAACTGCAGAGATGATTCAATTTATTTTTTGGACATCAAGATACAATTGCGCCCCTCTGGGTCTTATCCTTAAAATGGTCTTGGGCAATTTAAAGTCTCTTGACCCTAGTCCTGTTGTAAATTATTTTTCATTAAACAAGAGCCTTCCGCCAAAGTTAACGACTGCAAGACTATCTTTGGTAAACAATGGAGGCCCTTTCCCGGCCCGAGTAAACGAAATAGCCAAACGGGCAAGGATTAGCCCGGGAGTTGTTAGAGGCTTTATTAAATCTGGAGGATTAATTTCTGAAATACGTCAGATTGATAAGCCCTTCGATAAGCCAATAATTAATTATGGCAAACTTGATCTTACTGAGGGCCAACAATTAGCGTCAGAGCAATTGGTTTCACAAGTTAGAAAAAAAGAATTTAATGTAAGTTTGCTTGACGGTGTAACTGGAAGTGGAAAAACGGAAGTTTATTTTGAAGCTATAGCTGAGGCAATCAAAGAAAACGGACAAGCGTTGATATTAGTTCCTGAAATTTCACTTACTCAGGCAGCTATATCACGTTTTAAAAAGCGTTTTGGAGTATTGCCAGCTACATGGCATTCACAAATGACTGTTGCAGCAAAACGTAGGGTCTGGCGTGAGGTGGCACACGGCCGTGCAAAGTTAGTTGTCGGTGCAAGGTCAGCCTTATATTTACCATTTGAAAGTTTGCGGTTGATTGTCGTGGATGAAGAACATGATACATCATACAAGCAAGAGGAGGGGGTTAAGTACAACGCTAGAGACATGTCAGTTGTTCGATCTAAAATATCAAATCATTCGGTTATTTTAGCATCTGCTACACCTGCTCTAGAAACATTAGTAAATGCAAGAAGCGGTAAGTATGCACACATCATTCTGCCAGAAAGGCCGGGTTCTGCTTTTTTACCAAAAGTTGAATTGGTGGATTTAAAAAAATTTCCGACTAAAAAAAATAAATTTATATCAGAACCATTAATTGTGGCGATTGAAAAAGTACTCGAGAATAAAGAGCAGGCAATGCTTTACCTTAATAGAAGAGGGTATGCGCCATTAATTTTATGTCAAAGCTGCGGAGAAAAATTAAAAAGTCCAGATACAGACAGTTGGCTTGTAGAGCATAGGTCTACAAATCGTGCAGTTTGCCATCTTACAGGTTTTTCAATGCCCATGCCGAAAAGTTGCCTAAAATGTGGTGTTGAAGAATCTTTTAAATCTGTCGGTCCTGGTGTTGAGAGAATATCTGAAGAAGTCTCTATTTTGTTCCCTAATGCTAATGTTGAAATACTTTCTTCGGATACATCTCGTAATGCAGAGGAGTTGGCCTCAAGAATGTTACGAATGGAAAAAGGAGAAATTGATATAATGATTGGGACGCAAATGGTAGTTAAAGGGCATAACTTCCCTAACTTAACATTTGTGGGTGTTATAGACGGAGACCTCAGCTTATCGGGTGGGGATTTGAGAGCGGGTGAAAGAACCTTTCAAACTTTAGTCCAGGTATCTGGCAGGGCAGGTAGAACTAAAAAACTAGGGCATGCATTAATTCAAACACATCAGCCAGAACATGAAGCATTAGCAGCCTTAGAGATAGGTGACAGAGACAGCTTTATAGATGCGGAATTAAATTTACGTGAAGCATTGTTATTGCCGCCTTTTGGTAAATTAGCAGCAGTAATAATCTCTGGTACCGATGAGAAGAAAACTGATGTGTTTGCTAATAAATTCATTTCTGTTGCTCCAAAGGCCAATGACTTAACAATTTTGGGTCCAAGTGAACCACTGATGGGCCGAATTCGAGGCCGTTACCGAAGACGAATACTGGTGCAATCAAGGTTAGATTTTAATTTATCGAAATACATGCAACTGTGGAGGGGTAAGATTAAAACACATGCAAATATTAAGCTTCAAATTGATATTGACCCTCAAAGTTTCATGTGATTTCAATAATAATTAAACCATGCCATATTGCCGCAGTCTATTGAGTCTTGGCTTTTAAAAATAGTCATGTTAAAGCGCGCACCAACTTAAAGAGTTTGATACTAAATATATTCATGCTCTACTTTTTCTTCGGGTTGTTTTTTTTAAACAGCTTAACAATAGCAGGCTTTACATATTGTCACAAATTGAAGTCATTACAGGAGAAGCATCTAAGCGCTACGCTCAAGCGTTACTTGATCTTGCCTGTGAGTCTAAGTCATTGAAAATTATAGAGAATGATATTTCAAAGCTTAAAAAAATATTGTTGGAATCCAACGATCTTCAGAAAGCTATTTCGAGCCCTGTTATTGATGTAGAGAAAAAAGTGGCAGTACTCACGTCCATCGCCAAAGCAGCGAGTTTGAGTAAATTATCAACACAGTTCATTGGCACTGTCACCAAGAATCGTCGTTCATATGATTTGCTGAATATCCTTTCTTTTTTTCAAGTACTAGTGGCAAATAAAAAAGGCACGCAGTTGGCCAAACTCACAAGCGCAAAGTCTTTGACTACGGCTCAGCTAAAAGAAATTAAATCGAATTTAAAGAAAACACTCGGCCGAGAGGTCGATGTTGAAACAAGTGTCGACCCTGACTTGCTAGGTGGTTTCATCGTGCGGGTTGGGTCTCGACTTTACGATAGTTCTCTCAAGACTAAACTTGAGGATCTTAAAATAGCCCTAAAAGAGGTATAGTTCATGGATATTCGTGCTGCGGAAATTTCCAATATTTTAAAAAAACAAATTAAGGACTTTGGTACAGAAGCCAAGGTTTCTGATGTTGGTCAGGTACTTTCTGTTGGGGACGGTATTGCCCGTATATACGGACTTGATAGTGTCGGCGCCGGTGAAATGGTTGAGTTTCCAGGTGGAATCAAAGGGATGGCTCTAAATCTCGAAAATGACAACGTTGGTGCTGTTATATTTGGTGATGATAGGGGAATAAAAGAAGGCGATACAGTAAAACGACTTGGCGAAATTGTGGATGTTCCAGTCGGAAAAGGTTTACTTGGTAGGGTGGTGAACCCATTAGGAGAGCCTATTGATGGTAAAGGACCCATTAAATCTACAGAACGCAGACGGGTTGATGTAAAAGCCCCTGGGATTATGCCACGACAAGGCGTGCATGAGCCAGTACAAACTGGAATTAAAGCTATTGACGCCTTGATTCCAGTCGGCCGCGGGCAGCGTGAGTTAATAATTGGTGATAGACAGACAGGAAAAACAGCTGTTGCTGTCGATGCCATACTTAACCAAAAGGCTGCGTTTGATGAAGACCGTGAAAACGACAAATTATATTGTATATATGTAGTGATTGGTCAAAAGCGTTCAACAGTGGCTCAGCTTGTGAAAACATTAGAAGAAAACGGCGCGATGGATTACTCTATAATTGTAGCCGCTACAGCATCTGAGCCAGCCCCACTCCAGTTCTTAGCTCCCTTTGCGGGATGCGCCATGGGTGAATACTTTAGAGACAACGGTATGCACGGATTGATAATTTATGATGATTTATCTAAGCAAGCTGTTGCCTACAGGCAAATGTCACTCCTGCTAAGACGTCCGCCAGGTAGAGAAGCTTATCCAGGAGACGTGTTTTATTTACATTCACGTCTATTGGAAAGAGCTGCTAAGCTAAATGCAGACAACGGAAGCGGTTCACTGACTGCTCTACCAATAATTGAAACTCAAGGTAATGACGTATCTGCTTTTATTCCTACTAACGTTATATCTATTACTGATGGTCAAATTTTCTTGGAAACAGATTTATTCTTCCAAGGCATAAGACCAGCTCTGAATGTTGGACTATCCGTATCGCGTGTCGGTTCCTCAGCGCAGATAAAAGCGATGAAACAAGTAGCTGGACCTATAAAAGGCGAATTGGCCCAATATAGAGAAATGGCAGCTTTCGCTCAATTTGGATCAGATTTGGATGCTTCAACTCAAGCTTTGTTAGCCCGTGGTGAGCGATTGACAGAGTTGTTAAAACAGCCTCAGTTCTCTCCGCTACAAGTAGAGGAGCAAGTTGCAGTTATTTATGCCGGAACCCGCGGTTATCTCGATACTATACCCGTTAAGTCCGTTCAGCGGTACGAATCAAACCTTTTGGCGTTTTTAAAGAGTGAGCAAAAATCTTTGCTTTCTGACATTGCATCCCAAAAGAAACTAACTGATGCTATCGAAGATCGACTTAAGTCCGCCCTAGATGCATTTGCAAAACAGTTTGAAGCTTAGTTAGGTAAGTACAATGGCGTCTTTAAAAGACCTCCAGAACCGGATCAAAAGTGTAAAAAACACACAAAAGATCACTAAGGCCATGCAAATGGTTGCAGCTGCAAAGCTGCGAAAGGCTCAGGAGGCAGCAGAAAAATCCCGCCCTTATTCAGAAAGAATTGACTTAGTAATCAAAAATTTAGCTAGTTCTATGATGAATGTTGGAGACACCCCTAAATTACTCAAAGGCAATGGAAAAACAGATATTTTTCTCTTAGTAGTAGCTACAGCGGATAGAGGCTTATGTGGTGGTTTTAACACTAATATAGTAAGAAAAGCTAATCAGGAAATACGAGACTTAGAGAAGCAGGGAAAAACAGTTAAGCTCTTTCTTATTGGTAAAAAAGGTTATGACCAGCTGAAGAGAGCTCATGCTAATAAGATTGTACACAACGTCTCACTCAAGGAAGAGCGAAAGATTCACTCAGGAATATCACAAAAAATTGGTAGTCAAATTACAGCAATGTTTGAGAATAATGAATTTGATATTTGTAAACTTATATATTCTGAATTTGAAAACGTAATGACGCAAAATGCTATTTCTAAGACAATTATACCTGCATCTGTTGATTTAGATGTTGGCTCACCATCACTAGTTTCCGATACTAAACTTGACGGTTCAATATATTCTTACGAGCCAGATGAAGTAGGAATTCTTCGTGTATTGCTTCCCAGAAATATTAATACTCAGATCTTTACTGCACTTTTAGAAAACCAAGCTGGCGAGATGGGCTCTAAAATGACTGCAATGGATAATGCAACGCGTAACGCGGGCGACATGATTGATAAATTAACATTAACATTTAACCGAACTCGACAAGCTCAGATTACATCTGAATTAATTGAGATTATTTCCGGCGCTGAGGCGCTTTAAATAGCTAGAGGAAAGCAACCATGGCTAAAGAAACATTAAAAAAGAAGGCTGCGGCCAAAAAAACATCAGCTAAAAAGGTGGTTAAAAAACCTTCTTTGAAAAAATCTGTTCTTTCTTTAAAACCAACAGGGCGGATTAGCCAAATCATTGGCGCAGTTGTTGATGTGGAATTTGAGGGTGACTTACCAACGATTTTAAATGCACTGGAAACCACCAATCAAGGAAACCGCCTTGTTTTGGAGGTAGCACAGCATCTTGGGCAGAATACTGTCAGGACTATTGCAATGGATGCTACCGAAGGATTAGTTAGAGGCCAAGATGTTACTGATTTGGGTGCGCCAATAACAGTGCCTGTAGGACCAGAAACACTTGGACGAATAATGAACGTTATTGGTGAACCTATAGATGAACGCGGTCCTTTAAATACTAAGGTCATGGCTCCTATCCACAAGGAAGCTCCTGCATTTATTGACCAAGCTACAGAGACTGAGGTTCTAGCCACGGGAATAAAGGTAATTGATCTTCTTTGCCCTTACTCAAAAGGTGGTAAAATAGGACTTTTTGGTGGTGCGGGAGTCGGAAAAACAGTTCTTATTATGGAATTAATAAATAACATAGCAAAACTATTTGGTGGTTATTCGGTATTTGCCGGTGTCGGTGAACGAACTCGTGAAGGTAACGATCTTTATCATGAAATGATTGAATCAAATGTTATAAACCTTGATGGTGAGAGTAGAGCTACATTGGTTTACGGACAAATGAATGAGCCTCCTGGAGCTCGTGCACGGGTTGCTTTAACTGGTTTGTCACAAGCCGAGTATTTCCGTGATGAAGAGGGTAAAGACGTTTTATTCTTTGTTGATAATATTTTTAGATTTACTCAAGCTGGATCTGAAGTTTCAGCTTTGCTGGGTAGAATTCCTTCTGCTGTGGGTTACCAGCCTACACTTGCTACAGAAATGGGCCAAATGCAGGAGAGAATTACATCCACTAACAAAGGCTCGATTACATCGGTGCAAGCGATTTATGTACCAGCAGACGATTTAACTGACCCGGCTCCTGCAACTTCTTTTGCTCATTTGGATGCCACAACTGTCTTGAATAGAGCGATCTCGGAAAAAGGTATATATCCAGCAGTTGACCCTCTTGACTCAACATCTCGAATTCTTGAGCCACGTACTGTTGGCGAAGAGCATTATGCCGTAGCTCGCCAAGTCCAGGAAATCCTTCAGCGTTACAAGTCATTACAAGATATTATAGCTATTTTGGGTATGGATGAGTTATCTGAAGAAGATAAGCTGACTGTTGCAAGGGCTAGAAAAGTTGAAAAGTTCCTTTCACAGCCATTTGATGTTGCTGAAATCTTTACTGGATCTCCGGGAATTCAGGTTCCTTTGGAAGATACCGTACGTTCTTTCAAAGGCTTAGTTGACGGTGAGTATGACAACTTACCAGAGCAAGCTTTCTATATGGTAGGCGGAATTGAAGATGTAATTGAAAAAGCAGCTAAAATGGAAGCTGAAGCAAAGTAGATAAGGTTCCATTAGATGTCTTCAACTCTAAAATTTTCATTAGTATCACCTGAGAGCGAACTCTTTAGTGGTGAGGTAATTCATGTGGATGTTCCCGGAACTGAGGGTGATATGGGTATACACCCTATGCATGCACCTTTAATGGCAGCCATCAGGACTGGTATTATTAATGTACATCTCTCTGACGAAAATGTGAGATTTTTTGTGCAAGGTGGTTTCGCTGATGTAACAACAGGGGAGTTAATTATTTTAGCAGAAAAGGCTTGTCTTATAGATGATATTGACCGCGAAGAAATAAAAAATGATATTGAGTTCGCCAAAGAATCCTTAGCTCATCTAGAAGGCGAAGCAGCTTTATCTATGCAACAAAATCTCGATGGTCTCCAATACGTTTTAGCTAATTAAACTTGTCTATCGGAGAAGTCATTGCTGTTGCTTCCGATAAAAAGCACAATTTTTCTAAAACTGTAAAACAGGAAATTACTCTTTTAGCCAATTTTGGTGTGGAGGGAGATGCGCATGCTGGTAAGACAGTTCAACATTTATATGACAAAAAGAAGGCACCGGGTCTTCCGAACTTACGTCAGGTACATTTAATTCAATCTGAATTATTTATTGAGTTGAAAAAAAAAGAAATAGAAATTTTAGCAGGCCAAATGGGAGAAAATCTGGTTACGGCGGGCATTGATTTACTTAATTTACCAGTGGATACTATCCTTAGCATAGGAAACGTCATGCTTAAGTTAACCGGACTTCGCAAACCATGTTATAAGTTAAATGCAATTCATCCTAATTTACTGGAATCTGTGATTGAAAAAAAATCTGACGGGACAGTGCGTTATAAATCTGGAGTAATGGCTGTTGTTATTAATGGTGGTGTAATTCGTCAGGGAGATGGTATATTTATTACTAAGCCTTTGACTAAGCATAAAGAACTAATGCCACTTTAACTTTTAAGGTTAAACACTTAAATTTTTGAATATCTCATAAAGTCCTTAGCTATTCTATTGTACGTAGCCCTTTTGAATGGAATGACTTTTGACTCAATTTCTGATAGAGGTACCCATTTCCATTCAGAGAATTCTTGTTCATCTTGAATTTTTAAATTAATTTCCTTGTCTTCCCCATGAAATCTGAACGCAAACCATCTTTGTTTCTGCCCTATCCATCTGCTAACAGTGTCATTTTTTTGAAGGCGAAAAGGAATATTGTAATATAACCATTCATCTATTTCCCCGATTTTGATAATCGAATTTTTAGAAATACCCGTTTCTTCATAAATCTCTCTTTTTACAGCAAACTCTGGTGTTTCACCTTTATCAATGCCACCCTGAGGCATCTGCCAATTAAATAGGTCGTTTTGACCATATCTTTTTCCCAACCAAATGTGGCCATCTTTGTTAAATATAGCTGCTCCCACAGCCGGTCGATAGCTCACTGATCTTTTACCATTTTCATTAGTTAAAACTTTCTATACTCATGTTGCTTTCAATTATTTCATCATATTGTTCGAGAGATAACAACTCAATTGCTTTATGTAGTTGGAAATCATCCGATGAATTCCAGTCATCACTAGGGTAAATAATTTTTTTGTATACCTCCTTAAAGTTTGTATCATCTTTATTTGACAGTGAGTTTCGAAGGCTGTCTTCCCTTAGTCGTTTTTTTATTTTTCCAGTATCAGATGTAATAGCGACCAATACATCTGGCATAATGCCTCTGCCCTGGATAGATTCTCCAGAGGGAGTATAATAGCGCTGAGTTGTTATTTTTAGTGCACCATTGCCTCTTGATAATGGTATAACAGACTGTACCGAGCCTTTTCCAAAACTACGCCGACCAACAACTACAGCTCTGCCCCTATCTTGTAGCGCTCCAGCCACAATTTCTGCAGCAGAAGCAGATCCAGAATTTATTATTATTACAATTGGTGTATCTGGGAGCAGCTCGCCTTGCTCAGCATGATACCTTTGGATGTCTTGTAGTTTTTTTCCTTTTGCAGATAAAACCTCGCCACCATCTAAAAACAAGCTTGAAACTTTAACTGATTGTTCAAGTAAACCACCGCGGTTACCCCGTAGATCAATTATCAAGCCTGGCAGATCCCCATTAAGTCCCTTTGTTATTGAATTAAGAGCATCAATTAAATCTTCGGTTAATTTGGAGTTATTAAAAGTTTCTATGTATACATAACCATAACCTTTTTCAATTCTGTGTCTTACTGCTCTTCCGCGCACTATTTGTCTAACAACATTGAGTTCAACTTCTGTATTGTCTGGTTTTAATATTATCAATTTTATTGGGTCTCCCGGCGCCCCCCTCATACCCTCCACCGCTTTTTCAAGTGTTTTCCCTTTTATAGGCTCTCCCCCAACAGAAGAGATCATATCACCTTCACGAATTCCTGATATATATGCTGGTCCATCTTTTATTGCATGGTTTACTTTAATGATCCCATTTTCGAGTGAAACCTCTATGCCTAAACCACCATATTCTCTTTTTTCAGCTTTCTTTTGCTCTAGAAAATCAGAGGCGCTGCTGAACCCAGAGTGTGGATCTAATGAATTTAAGGCGCTATTTAATGCTGACTGGATGAGCACCTCATCATCTGTTTCATCTACATAATTTTCACGAATATGATAGAATACACTAGCAAATAACTCTAGCTTCTCAAGAGTAAGATTGTTATTGTTAATCTGTGCTTTGGCAACTAAAGATGGGCACCATAGAGCGAAGAATAAAGCTGCTACCATGATGGAAATGATTTTATAGCTCTTACTCTTAAAAAAAAAGTTCATAATTTAAGAAGAGCTGTTTAGTTTATTTAAATATGTATCACTTTTAAGAATTTCCATAGAGCGTTTCAATTGATAGTCACTCTCTATTTTAAATCCATTGGGCGGGTAATCTACTGGTATTATACTATCAGTCTCTTTTTGAGTTTTTTCAGTTTCAATGGGCAGTGTATTCGGCAAATCTGCTTCTTTTCTTGCATTCGCCTTTTTCGAACCTTCAGGTAAATAATCGATTAATATGTTAGGAGTTATGCCTCTTCCTTGTATGGACTCTCCTGAAGGGGTGTAATAACGCTGTGTTGTTAGTTTAATGGCACCGTCCTTTCCTCCTTTTAAAGGCACAATAGTTTGCACTGAACCTTTTCCAAATGATTTCATTCCTACTATGAGACCTCGTTTCCGGTCTTGAATTGCTCCAGCAACTATTTCAGAGGCAGATGCTGAACCCTCATCAATCAAAATGACTAAAGGCACACCTTTCAGTAATTCACCTATATCAGCATTATAATTTCTATTGTCGCTTTCTTTCCTACCTTTGGTCGAAACTACTTCGCCTCCATCTAAAAAAGCAGAGCTTACCTTAATAGACTGATCCAACAACCCACCTGGATTACCTCGTAGATCCAATATTAAACCTGGTATTTCTGATGACATTTCTTTTTTCAATGATGATATAGCTACACTAAGTTCACGGTAAGCATTTTCATTAAATTGGGAAATGCGCACGTAAGCTAACCCCTCTTTAATGCTGTATGACACTATTTGACGTTTAATTATTTCCCGCTTGAGATTGAGCTCAATTTTTTCATCATTATTTCTGGCTATTGTTATTTTTACGGACTGCCCTGGCTTACCGCGCATTAAGTCAACAGCCTCTGAGAGTGGCAGACCAATTATGCTTTCATCATTAATTTCTATGATATAATCACCAGATTTAATTCCAGCTTTTTTTGCTGGTGTTCCGTCAATAGGACTTATAACTTTTACAAAACCTTCATCCGAGGTTACCTCCATACCCAGCCCACTATATTCGCCTGAAGTAGAAATTTGTAAATTTTTATATTCTTTAGGGTCTATATAAGATGAGTGTGGATCCAATGACTGTAACATTCCATTGATAGCTTCACCTATTAATTTTGAATTATTTATATCTACAACATAATCATTATTTACGCGTGCTAGGACATCAGCAAATAAGTCAAGCTGTTCAAAAGCATCTTCATAAGTATTCCCGTCAAATGCTATAGCAGTTTTATTAAAACTAGATGAAGTATATAAAAATACAGCAAATATTAGTGCGAATACTGAAAATACATATTTCATAAATTAACTCCTGTTTTCACTGTATAATAGACGTATCAAATGTAAAGCTTAACGGATTTATTTACGAACAAGTAGCTTTTAGGGTTTAGTCAGTTCAGCATTGTTTATAGTTTATAGTTCAAATTTTATTATTTTAAAATATCAGTGAACCAAGGGGTAGGATTTATTGTTTTTCCATTTTTTCTAAACTCAACATACAAATTAGTTTTATTATTTTCGTTAAAAGGCATTTCACCTAAAGGCTCGCCGATACGCGTAGTTTCACCGGTATTTATAAAAATTTCCCCTATTCCTGTGAATACAACAAAGTATCCTTCACCTGCATTTATGATGACAATATTATTGTAGTTTTTAAACGCACCTGAGAACTCTATTATCCCATTTATTGGAGAAGTTACTTGCGACTTAGAGCGAGCCGAGAAAGTTAAACCTTTATTATTTCCTCCATATCTTGATGTAAGGTTTCCATTTATAGGCTTATCAAGTTTACCTTTAAGTAATAAGAACTCAGCGCCACTGTTATTTGATAGGGAGTTGTCTGTCATTAACTTTGGAGTAGGCCCTATTTCTTTGGGTTTAATTCTGGGTATTATACTTTCTGCTGATTTTTCAAGTGCCTCTATTAGTTCTTTTAATGAATTCACTTTTAAAGCTAAATTCTCTACTTCTCTAATTGTTTTTTCTTCTTCATACTCTACGTTTACCTTGAGTTCTTTTTTAGTAATTATTAACTGATCAATTTTTTTTCGCCGCTTTTTTAGTATGTTCTCATTAGCAGAAAGTTTTGACTGATTAGATATCACCTCATCTTGAATCCTTCTCAATTCAGATATATTATTAGCTAGTGTATTTGCTCTTTTTTCAAGTTTTTTAACTAATGCAGATGCCAAAATTGCGGCTTGGGCAGACTCAGCTGAATTTCTAGCCTGATTTATGGATAAAGGAGGCGGATTATTCTCTATTCTTTGTAGTGTTGATAGCAAACGCATTAATGTTTTTTGATCACCGTAAACCTTTTCTTTTAAAGTTTTTTCAGATGTCGATAAATTAAGTTTTTGCTTTTCTAAAGAAATACTTTCTAGTTCATAACTTTTCACAATAGATGCTGTTTCAATTAGCTGGTTTTTAAGGCTTGAAAGCTCAGAGGAAATCTCTTTCTTTTCTTTTGAAAGAGCTTCGCTTTTAAGGCGTGCTTTATTTTTAGCTGCTGTTATTTTTTCTAAGTCTCCGAGGTTTAAATCTTGTCCATAACAAGGAGAAAAAATTAACATCATTATCAATACTAAAAAAAATGATTTCATTTGAACTTACTTTTTAAAATCTAATCTCGATGATAAGGCGTGGATGATAAAATTGATATTGCTCTATAAATTTGTTCAGCAGCCATAGCTCTAACCATTTTATGTGGCCAAGTTTGTTGACCAAAAGCCCATCTAGTAATATCATTTGGGACATTGGTTTGGTCAAAGCCATCAGCCCCTCCAATAACAAGTATTAATTTTTTAATATTGTTATCGCGCCAAGTTGAGAATTGCTCTGATATTTGTTTAGATGTTGGTTGCCTTCCCCTTTCATCTAAGATTATTAATTTTTCGTTTAATGAATTGTAGCGTAGCAGTATTTTTGTTTTTTCCGTGATCGTTTTAACTGCCCGTAAGTTTATTTGTTCCTCAAATATATTAAGAAAACCAACGGAGCGTGATGTTGAGTTTGCTCTTTTGATGTAATCATCAATTAGTAAACGTTCGGGCCCTGACCGGATTATACCATCGGCTCGAAGTATAATTTTCACTTATGTTTCCGTATTCTCAGGGTCGTATTGAATTTTTTCATTAAGACCTAATGGGCTAGGCATAGACCATATTTTTTCAATATTATAAAAGGCTCGAACTTCGGGTCTAAAAAGATGAACTATCACATCACCCACGTCAATAAGCACCCAATCACAACTTTTGAGCCCCTCGATACCTATATTTTTCTTTCCTGTATTTTTTAAAGACTTAATTAAGTAGTCACTCAATGCACCAACGTGCCTGTTAGACCTTCCAGACGCAACAATCATATAGTCAGATATGGAGGATTTTCCTCTAATATCAATTTCTATGATTTCCTGTGCTGAGTGTTCATCAAGCACATCGAGTATTAAATTAGCGAGATCGCGAGACTCTTTTGAGTCTTGAGGGGAGGGCATGCTCACGGTTTCTGATTCAGTCAGTTTAAGCTCCATAAATTATTAGATCTTGGTTATATCATAAGCTTTAAGCATTAGCTATATCTTTGCGTATTGCTGATGATGAATTTTTATTTAGTGGAGGTGTTATGAAAGTCCAAGTGGGAGGGGATTTATATTTAAGGGTATGTGCTTTGTGTTCTGGCACTCGATGATTGCTCAAAAAACGTGCGGTTGGAGAAAGTTGAGATTTCAAGCCGTAACCAGGTCTTGCTACAACAGCAATGGGAACTAACAACGTTATTTCTTTCCAACTTTTCCATTCAGTGAATTGGCTTAAATTATCAGCGCCCATTAAGAAAATAAATTTTGTATTAGGGCTTCTAACTTTTAAAGCTTTAATCATTTGTATTGAATATTGAATATTCATTTTTCTTTCTATGTGGTTGATTTCCATTCGCTTCTTTAGCCCAAGGGACTTTATACTATTAACACGTTTATTATACTCAGTTTGTTTATTTTTAAGGGGGTTCTGTTTGCTGGTTATCCACCATATCCTATCAAGTGCTAATTCACGTAGTCCACAAGAAGCAACATGCATATGTCCATCATGTGCCGGATTAAAAGAGCCTCCAAATATCCCAATTGATAATTTATCCAAATTTCTCATTAGTTTCGTATTTGACCATTTCCAGTAACCTGATATTTATATGTTGTTAGATGTTTGGCGCCTACAGGGCCACGAGCATGTAAACGACCTGTTGCAATTCCAATTTCAGCTCCAAACCCAAACTCTCCACCATCAGCAAATTGGGTTGATGTATTGTGCATACAAATTGCACTATCTACATTTTTGAGAAAATGTGCTGCACAATTTTCATTTTCTGTAATAATTGCATCCGTGTGACCACTACCATAATGGTTGATGTGTCCAATAGCTTCATCTATATTTTCTACAATTTTGACATTAAGAATGGGTGCTAAATGTTCTGTGATGTAATCACTTTCTTTAGCTAATATTATATTAGGTAAGATCTCTTGAGATGCCTTATCACCAAGAATTTTACAATTATTATTGATAAGTTCTTTTCCAATACGCTTTAGAGCTTTGTGCGCAATTAATTTATCAACTAACATCGTTTCTGTTGCTCCACATATGCCAGTTCTACGAAGTTTTGCATTTAAGATTATCGCCTCAGCTTTATCTAGGTCGGCTTGAGAGTGAATATAAGAATGGCACAGACCTTCTAGGTGCGCGAGCACAGGGACCCTAGCATCATTTTGTACGCGCTCTATCAAGTTTTTGCCCCCGCGCGGAATTATCAAATCAATGTTTTTATCTAGACCACTCAATAAAAGCCCAACGGCAGCCCTATCTGTTGTATTTACTAATTGGATGGTCTCCTTCGGAAGTCCAGACCGTTCCAAACCTTTTGTTAGTGCCTTATGTATAGCTTTATTTGAACTTGTTCCTTCAGATCCTCCCCTTAATATGCATGCATTTCCTGACTTAAGACATAGTGCAGCAGCATCGGAGGTTACGTTCGGACGGCTTTCATATATCATTCCTATAACGCCAATTGGGACCCTAACTTTCGAAAACATTAATCCATTGGGCTGTGTCCAGCTTTCATCAACTGAGCCTATCGGGTCTGGAAGAAGAGCTATTTTTTCAAGACTATTTGCGATATCGTTTACTCTAGCACTATTGAGCTTAAGCCTATCCAAAAGAGAACCTGAAATAGATTTATTTTCTGCTCGCGATATGTCCAAGTCATTGGCTAAAAGTATTTGTTTCTCTTTTTTACGAATTTCTTCTGCCATTTTTTTTAAAGCATAATTTTTGGTACTACTATCAGCAATTCTGAGTTCAGAGTAGGACTTTCGAGCCAATCTACCGAGTTCATTCATATATTCTGATAAGTTGTTCTCTGCGTTAAAATTTGGCATGTTGCATCACTACTAAGTTATCTCTGTGAATTAATACGGAACCGTTTTCATAACCAAGAATATTTGATATATCTTCTGATTTAAAGCCAATTATTTTTTCCGCTTCGATTTTATCATAAGACACGAGGCCGCGAGCAATTTCTAGATTATTCTCATCTATTATCATGACCGCATCACCCTTATAAAAATTTCCAGATAAAGAAATTGCACCAGCAGGTAAAAGACTTTTATTCATCTTCAATGCTTTTACAGCTCCTTCATCAATTGTAATTGACCCACTCGGTTTCAAAGTTCCACTAATCCATTGAATACGAGCGCTTTTTGGGTTGCTTTTGGCAGTGAACCAGGTAGCGCGCTCTCCTCGGTTTAACCTTTGTAAGGGTTTATTTTTTCTTCCGTCCATTATGCAAACTCTGCATCCAGCTTGTGTTGCTATGCGAGCAGCTATTAGTTTTGTCGCCATTCCACCAGAACCAAGGTTTGTTTGCGTGTTAATGCCCGTGCCCATTTCCATTATTTCGTCTGTTAAAACTTCCACTTTAGGAACATGTTGCGCATTTGTATTAACTCGAGGATCTGAAGTATATAGACCATCAATATCTGTCAAAAGGATAAGAGTATCAGATCCAATCATTTGTGCTGTTCTTGCTGCAAGGCGATCATTATCCCCATAACGTATTTCATCAGTCGCAACGGTATCATTCTCATTAATTATAGGCACAGCTCCCAAAAGAAGTAATGTATCAAGAGTTGAACGAGCATTTAACCATCGACGCCTATCTTCGGTGTCATTGAGTGTTAATAAAGCCTGAGCGGTAGTAATTCCGTGTTTGTTTAATGCTTTTTCATAAGTTAAAGTTAATAAAGATTGCCCCGCAGCTGCACATGCTTGTTTTTCTGAAAGCGTTAGCTTTCGATTTTGAAGGCCCAACCTTGAGCGCCCTAAAGCTATTGCACCTGAAGAGACTATTGTAACCTCTTTGCCCGATATTTTGAGTTCAGAGACTTCTTTGCATAGACTATTGAGCCAACCTTCTCTTAAACCCCCTTTCTCCGAGTCAACAAGAATAGCTGAGCCTATTTTTATAATTATACGGTTAGATGATTCTAAGGTTGCCATCCGACAGTCTCTTTGTATTCACTAGATAATATTTTTTCTTTATTTTCTCTACTTTTTTGTTCAGATTCTCTACGTTTTTTTACATGTTTAAAAGCTTCAAAGAGAATAGGTTTCAAACCTTGGTTAGCTACTGAAGAAATAATCATTACAGTTGCTTTATATTTTTTTTCAAATTTGAATTTTAAATCATCAGCTTGTTTTTGACTTATTGCATCACATTTAGTGAGGGCGATGATTTCAGGCTTTTTTTCTATACCAGCGTCGTAGTTTTTCAGTTCTTTTCGTATTACTTCATAATTTTTTGAGGGATTTTCACCGCAAGCGTCAACTAAATGTAGAATTGTTGAACATCTTTCTACATGTCCAAGAAAACGATGGCCTAATCCTGCCCCTTCACTGGCCCCTTCAATAAGCCCTGGTAGATCGGCAATAATAAATCTTTCTGATGCGCCTAATTTAACGACCCCTAGGTGTGGGTATAATGTTGTGAATGGGTAATCAGCCGTTTTTGGCGTTGCCGCTGTGACAGTAGAAAGAAAGGTTGATTTGCCAGCATTAGGCAATCCAACTAGTCCAACATCCGCCAAGAGTTTCAATCTCAACCAAACCCAACGTTCTTCCCCATCCTCACCTGGATTTGCTTTGCGAGGAGCTTGGTTAATTGCTGACTTAAACCGAGCATTCCCCCAGCCTCCGTTACCTCCTTGTGCTAATAAAGCACGCTGACCATCTTCTGTAAGGTCTACAAGTATCTCCCCATTTTCAGAGTCAACAATTTGTGTACCAATTGGCACCTTTAGTTCAATATTTTCTCCAGCAGAGCCAGCCCTATCCCGACCCATTCCATGGGTGCCAGTTTCTGCTTTAAAGTGTTGTTTATATCTGAAATCTATAAGCGTATTTAGACTTGAGTGGGCCGTTACCCAAACATCTCCGCCTTTTCCACCATCACCACCATTGGGTCCACCAAAGGCGATATACCTCTCACGCCTAAATGAAACACATCCAGCGCCTCCATTTCCAGACTTAATAAATATTTTTGCTTGGTCTAAGAATTTCATTGTTTTCACTGTCTATTGTATAGTATTCAGTTATCTTAATAACTGCGTGCTGTATACGTTTTAAGTGCTATACTACTATTTTTAACAATTCCTCAAAAATCAGGATTAATTAAGGTGCCTATGACTATTCAATGAGTCCGCAAATAATATTTGTTAAGTTTTTAATTTAGGCAAGCATAGTTACTAAGTGCATATGAAAAAGGAAACCGTGATGCCGGTTTCCTGCTTATCTTTTAAAACTTATTAGGCTAGAATTTTCTATTCAGCGGCTTTAGATAATTCGTCTACAGAAACGAAGGTTCTTTGGTTTCGCTTTGTTGTGAACTCTACGCGACCTCCTTTGAGTGCAAACAGAGTATGGTCTTTTCCCATTCCAACGTTTGTGCCAGGATAATATTTTGTGCCACGTTGGCGAATTATTATGTTACCAGGTATTACAGATTGACCACCAGACTTTTTTACACCAAGTCTACGACCTGCGCTATCACGTCCATTGTTTGACGAACCACCAGCTTTTTTATGTGCCATATTCCTTCTCCCGCTAAGTGTTTAAGCTGTAATAGACGTGATTTTCACGACTGTTTCATTTTGACGGTGTCCGCGCTTACGGCGGTAAGTTTGACGACGCTTCTTTTTAAAAACTAAAACCTTAGCGGCTTTACGTTGTTCTATAACTTCAGCCTTTACTGAAGCGCCTTTTACAAGAGGCTCTCCTACTTTGACTGCACCATCATTACTAGTGATTAGTACGTGGTCGAAAGAGACCTTATTACCAGTTTCAGCTTCTAGTTTCTCAACGATAATAATATCGTCCTTAGTAACTTTATACTGCTTACCGCCTGTTTTTATGACTGCAAACATTTGTTTATCCTTTTAGATGGAAGTGGTATCTGAATGATACTTTTTCCTTTATATAAAAATGGGTCAATAAGTTAAGTGACTCGTCGACCAAAGCGAGCTCTATATACAGTCGCTTGAGCCAGTGTCAACGTAGTTTGTGTCAAATAAACCAAATCAAAACCTTATGCTTTTAATTAAAATCATGCTTGCGGAAAGATATTATGTTACTAATGAACTATTAGTAGATAGGTCATATATTTTGTCGAACAAAAATTGCTAATTCTAAATAATTCACCTGAAAGGCTTAAAAAAAGATTTTTCCGCTAAGGCTAGCATTTCGGTGTCTCCACGACTATCACCATAAGCCTCCGTTATAATGAACTCATACTTTAACAGTTCTGAATTTATTCTATTTACTTTACCTTGACCCCATACGTTTTCACCTTTTATTTTCCCGGTATAATTTTCATCATTTTGCTCCAGTTCTGTACCAAAAACATAGGTTATACCTTGACCGGCAGCCCAAACTTTTAAATAAATAGATAAGGATGCGCTACATAATACAATTTTTTCATTACCACCTTTTAAACTATCAAGGTACTTTTGAGCATCTTTTCTTATATATTTTGGTATGACTTCTTTAGCAAAGTTATTTGCATCATGGCGAAGCTTGTTTTTAGGGGTATCTTTAAAAAACTGCATTACTACTTTAGATTTTATTTGATTACGATCTATAATCCCTAGGAGGTAATATAAAAAGTGAGGGGTTAAGCTTAGCATATTGATTGCCCACTTAATGAGTCCTGAATGATAAAATAGGAATAACCTAAATGTATCTTTAGTTGTAATTGTTCCATCAAAATCGAAAACAATTATTTTATTTAGTAAATTACTTTTCATGAATTTCCTTAATATTTCTCATCTAATGCGATTACTTAAGTACGGCGACAAAATTATGCTGCTTATTTCTCGCCACATTTACATGTAAAAGAATAATTTAGTTTCAATATAATAACTCGGCAAGCTTTTTATTGATGTACGTAAATCGAATAATTAACTACAAGTACTTGCATTTAAAATAAACTCAACGCATATCGCGCTTATCTTTTAATAAATACAATAAAAACGGAGCATAAATTGGCACGTCAATTCTGTTACCATATGCAAGGCCTCACAAAAAAGTTTGGCAATAAGACAATTCTCGATAACGTTCACCTATCATTTTATCCCGATGCCAAAATTGGATTAATCGGTGTTAATGGCGCTGGTAAGTCGACTCTAATGAAAGTAATGGCAGGTAATGATACTGAAGTTACAGGAGAGCACTGGGCTGCTGAAGGTACGAGGGTTGGTTACCTGCCTCAAGAACCCCGTTTGAATATAGACAAAGATGTATGGGGAAATATAATTGAGGGATGTCAGGACAAGCAAATATTTGATAGATATAATGAAGTTGCCATGAAGATGGCTGAAGATTACTCTGACGAAATATTAGATGAAATGACAAAGCTTCAAGATGAAGTTGATGGTAGAGATGCTTGGGATATCGATTCAAAGATTGAAATGGCGATGCAGGCGTTACGTTGCCCTCCTAAAGACAGCGCAGTGAATAACTTATCCGGAGGAGAAGCAAGAAGAGTTGCATTATGTAGACTTTTATTATCTAAGCCTGATTTATTATTACTTGATGAGCCTACTAACCATTTAGATGCTGAAACAGTAAACTGGCTTGAAAATTACCTAGTGAAGTATTCTGGAGCAATAATACTCATTACCCATGACCGGTATTTTCTGGATAATATTACCAACTGGACACTAGAAATTGACAGAGGAAAAGCGCATCCACATGAGGGTAACTATTCATCATGGTTAGCTGCTAAAGCCAAAAGAATGGATCAAGAGGGCCGAGAAAACGACTCGAAGACGAAAACATTAAAGCGAGAACTTGAATGGGTTAGATCTAATCCTAAAGCCCGTCAAACTAAATCAAAAGCTAGATTATCAGCTTATGAAAAATTAAGAGATGAGGCCGATAATGAGGTTGTTAGCCATGCTGATATTCGAATACCCATGGGTGAAAGGTTAGGAAACATAGTTGTCGAAGCTGAAAATATTAAAAAAGGCTTCGGAGATAAACTATTGATAAAAGACCTTTCATTCAAACTACCGAAGGGAGGGATTGTTGGGGTTATCGGTCCAAATGGTGCGGGTAAAACAACTTTATTTAAGATGATTACAGGTGAAGAGCAGCCTGATAGCGGAACGTTTAAAGTTGGGCAAACAGTTGAGTTGGGTTACGTTGATCAAAACCGCGACGCTTTAGATAACAATAAAAATGTTTGGGAAGCAGTATCTGACGGATTAGATATTTTAAAGCTTGGTAAGAGAGAAGTGCCCTCAAGAGCATATTTAGGAGCTTTTAATTTCAAAGGTACGGATCAGCAAAAAAATGTTGGCCAGCTTTCAGGTGGTGAAAGAAACCGTGTGAATCTAGCTAAAATGTTAACTAGACCAGCAAACTTGTTACTCTTGGATGAACCTACAAATGATCTGGATAGAGAAACTTTAGCTTCTTTAGAAGTTGCTTTAGAGAAGTTTCCAGGTTGTGCTGTAGTCATTTCACATGATAGGTTTTTTCTTGACCGTGTTGCCACACATATATTGGCTTATGAAGGAGATAGCCACGTGGAATGGTTTGAGGGAAATTTCGCCGATTATATTGAAGATAAGAAAAGAAGGCTTGGTCCTGATGCAGATATGCCAAAAAAATTAAAATTTGTTAAATTTGATAGATAACAAAATTCCGTATTTTATTTTTTATTTCTTTGCTTGATGAGATTACTGCATTGGGGCAAAATTAGATCATGAATATTTGGCAAAGAATATTTTATGCTGGTGCGAAGCTTTTTGGTCCGCAGGTTGCAAATCATCATGGTGGTTATTCTGACGATATTGATGAAGCAGGCGTAGTAGCTGCATTAGTGGCACTTGGTGCTAAAATGGCGAAAGCAGATGGCTCTGTAAGCAAAAGTGAAGTTGATGCCTTTAAAAGAGTTTTTCAGGCCAGCCCAGAGAATGAAGAAACAATTGGGCGTTTTTTCAATTTGGCCCGTCAATCAACATTGGGTTATGAAAAATACGCTAAAATAATTTATAAAAAATTCAAGTTAAACCCCTCAATTCTTGAGGGTGTACTTGATGGCTTATTTCATATCGCCATGGCTGATGGTATAGTTATGAATTCTGAAATATTTTTTCTTGAGCGAGTTGCTGATGAGTTTGGTTTATCAAGTAGAGATTTTAGTCGGGTAAAGGCAACTCATTTAGGACGAGCAGCGGATGACCCTTACTTAATTTTAGGCATTGATGAGTCTGTATCAGATTTTGAACTTAAAAGCGCATATAGGCGCATGGCATATTCTAGTCACCCTGATACGATGATGGCCCGTGGGTTGCCTATTGAATTGGTTGGCTTAGCTAACCATAAGATGGCTATGGTAAATAAAGCATATTCGGAAATTCTTTCTCAGCGAAGTGAAGATTAAATAATTTATTGTGTTCTTTTATTCTTTCTATTGACCTTTGATTATAGCATACCAAAGTAAGAGTTATGGAATTTATTAAAAACATAATCAGTCAAAATACTATTCTCTCACGAATAGTAAAAAATATTGTATTTATTTTGGCTTTGATGATTAGCATATCTTTGACTATTTTTTTGGCATCTTTTATTTTTTTTGCATTGCTCGGCTTGTTATTATTTGGGTTAATAATTTTTACTTACTTAAAGTTTCGCTCACGACTGTCAGGCGGCCATTCTCCTTTTTTACGATTTACCAAAGCGTTTCGGAGTGAACCAAACGTAAAAACAAAAAGACCAAACTATTCTACAGAATCAGACGCTTCAGATGGCCCAATTATTGACGCCCATAATACACCTGATGGATGGTCAGTTGAGGATTAGTTCTTGACCAATTAATGCTCCTTGCTATGCAATCCCATGCGAAAGGTTGATTTTTTAATTTTATTATTGTGCTGCCTTTGCTGGGGGGGGAATTTTGTAATTAGTGCATGGGCTTTATCCTCTGCACCAATACCTCCATTTTTTTTAGCGTTTATTAGAAGTTGTTTTGCAATTTTAATCATGTTTCCTTTTTTATTGAGACCCTTACCGAATAAATGGAGAAGACTTTCTTTAGTTTGTTTGTTCGTAGGGCCAGTGCATTTAGGTTTTTTATATACGGGCTTGCAAACTGCACCGGCTTCAGGCGGCTCTATTGTTTCCCATATGCTAATTCCATTTGCTGCAATTCTTTCAGTTATTTTTTTAAATGAGAGAATAGGGCGTGTAAGGTTGCTCGCTATTTTGGGAGCATTGACTGGTACTGTGTTGATGATTTATGAACCTAATACTTTAAAGTTTGATATAGGTCTGGTTTGGATAGTTTGCGCTTACTTATCCTTAGCCATAGGTTCTGTTTTAATGAAAGGTGTTGGCAAAGTAGCATGGCAACAATATGTTGCATGGATGGCAGTTTTGGTGTTTGTGTTTTCTGGATTAACAACAATGCTTTTTGAAGATGGGCAATTTTATGCCTATGAGATTGCTAAATGGAAATTACTTATTGCTGGGGGTTATGCGGCAGTTTTTGTTTCAATATTTGCGCATGGGCAATATTTTGGATTAATAAAAAAGTATGACGTATCTATGGTAGTGCCCTTAACGCTTATTCAAACTTTATTTGCATGCATTCTAGGTGTTATATTTTTAGGGGAGGTTATATATTTGCGCTATTATCTAGGTGCTCTTCTGATTATACCTTGTGTTTATGTTATTGCTAAAAGGACTCCTAGTTAAATTTATGGGAGAAAAAAATGAGTAATTCGGGAATACTTCGTTCTCATAGCCCTAACTTTGATAATAGGACTTTGCCTATATCATTGTTAGTAATGCACTACACGGGAATGAAAACTGGCAAAGAGGCTCTGGAAAGACTTTGCGATGAAAAATCTAAAGTAAGTTCTCATTATTTAGTATTTGAAAATGGTGAAATCCATCAATTGGTGCCTGAGAATAAGCGCGCTTGGCATGCTGGTATTTCGAGCTGGAAAGGAGAAAAGGATATAAACTCCTGTTCTATAGGCATTGAAATTGTTAACGGTGGTCACAACTATTTAGATGCGGATGGGAAAATACCTGAATATAAAAATGATCAATTAAAAGCAGTAATTGCTTTGTCAAAAAGAATAATCAATCAACATGGTAAGCTCGAATTTCTTGGTCATAGTGATATTGCTCCTTCAAGAAAGAAGGATCCTGGCGAGCACTTCCCTTGGGAATATATGGCATCGGAAGGCCTTGGAAAATGGCCTCTGATTAAGTCTGATGATCGTAGAGCTTTATTTGAATTAAATGATAGAGATAGAGGCGTATCTATTGTTCAGACAGGTTTAGCTAAGTTGGGTTACTCCGCATGTGTTACTGGCGTTATGGACCAGAGTACGGTCGATATCATTTTTGCCATTCAAAGGCGGTACCGTCAAGACCAGGTGGACGGAATACTAGATATTATGACAATGGAGATAATAAAAAGTCTATTAGAAATCTAATTAATATATTTTCCTGCTCGTATAAGCCTTCCTGGCCGGGCATTGGTTAGTTTATCATTTATAATAACCTTTTGCCCTTTAACGATTGTATACTTATATCCTTGTACGACCTGTAATAGCCTTTGACTACCTGTAGGTAGGTCTGCCACCATTTTGGGCATGCCAAGTGATAGTTTTTCGTAGTCAATAATATTTATATCAGCCCTTTTTCCAACCGCTATGATTCCTCTATCATCAAGGCTTAGGTAATCAGAAATTTTTGATGTTAGCATCATAATGGCTTTAGGTAGGTCAATTCCCTCAAGTCCTTGTACGATTCTGTCTCTAGTCCAGTGAGATAATAAGTAAGTCGAAAAGCTTGCATCACATATAGTGGCTACATGAGCTCCTCCATCTGATAGTCCCATGAGTGATTTAGGGTGTCTCATCATTGTGAGTACATTATCATAGTTCATTTCATAATAGTTATAAACAGGATAATAGATTAAAGCTTTGCCGTCATCCTCGAGTAGCATATTATATACTTGTTCCCATACACTCAAATTATTTTGTCTCGCTAACGATGCAATTGAGTTTTTAGGATCTTGTTCATAATCAACATGACCTTCATAATTTAATTTAAATTGTTTTTCAGCTATTTGCTCAAAATTTTCTATTAATATGTCAATCATTGGGGGTATTGAGCTATTTTTGCCTGAAAGTTTTTGAGGGGTTTCTGATAATATTTTATTTCTAAACTCAGTTTTTTTCAGAATAGCTACCCTTTCAGATAAAGGTTTGCCGCTTATCTCAATATAACTTGGAAATGCCATTAATGGATGGAATGTGCAATCTAAGCCAGCAAAGGAACCAATTGCTCTTGGTGCTACCTGAAAATATATATCAGAACCATTTTTATTCATTATTTCTGTGCGTTTTATAATTTGTTTCCAGTCATCAGGGGCAAAATCTCTCTCCATTAATGAAATTGATCCTTTGTGGCTGGAGGCTGCCATAAAAAAATCTTCCATTAGGTCAAATTCTTTATCGAAATTATCCTCTGGTCTCAGCATGTCGAAATCATTTACGGCCTGAAGTACTCCATGCTTTAACCCCTTGAATGCAGATGCAATTCCGACTAGTTCACTTTTACCTGCCTCTGAGCCAGGCGTCCATTCGCCTTCAGAGCTTTTGTGAAAGTCACTTCTACCAATTGAAAAACCGATAGCCCCAGCTTCAAGTGCTTCTCTTGTTAACTCCTTCATTTGAGATATATCTTTCGTTGTCGCGGGTTGGTTAGAGACTGCTCTTTCACCCATGACATAAACTCTCAATGGATCATGTGGTAGCATCACTGCAAAATCAATAGTATGAGGCAAGGCATCTATAGCATTCATGTACTCAGGAAATGTCTCCCATTCCCAAGTTATGCCCTCATGAAGTGCAGTGCCCGGAATATCTTCAACTCCTTCCATTAAATTAATGAGTTTAGTTCTGTCACTTTTCCGGCAGGGGGCAAAGCCTACTCCGCAGTTACCCAAAACAGTAGTTGTTACTCCATGGTTAACTGAGGGTTTCATCTCTTCGTCCCATGAAATCTGTCCATCATAATGGGTATGCAGATCAATAAACCCTGGAGTAATTATGTAGTCATTCGCATTTATTATTTCTTTGGAATGAAGCTTACATTCACCGACCTCAATAATAATACCATCTTTAATAGCAATATTTGCTTTGAATGGTTTGTTTCCCTTTCCATCAAAAATTAGTCCACCAATTATTTTAAGATCGTACATATCTATCTTTCCATTTGAAAAAGCCTACCAATAATAGCCCTGCAATTATATGCCAAATACCCCACAAACCTGCAACTATGCCTGCACCTCCAATTCCCTCAAGCTGTGTGAGTAAAATTACTATCCCTAGCCCTGAATTTTGAATGCCTATTTCAAAAGTAAGTGAGCGAGCAGAGGTCTTAGGAGCATTACATGTCAATCCTGAAACATAACCAAGCATGAATGCCAATGTATTGTGAGTAATAATCAAGGCTATTATACCCATACCAATTTGTAAAAAGACTTCAAAATATTCTATAAACGATAGTATTATAATCATTAGTAAAGAAAAAGCAGAAACGAGCGATACTGATTTATGAATTTTTTTGGCAAACGTCGGAGATAAACAAAGTAAAGAAATACCCATTATAAGGGGGAGTGCTAAGATCAGGAATGTGTTAAATAAAAAATTTAGTTTATTAAAAGTTATTTCTGATAATAGATTTTGAGTGGGCTCATAAAGCCCGCACCAAAAAATAATAGATAGCGGCGTTATGAAAGCTGCAGCTAAACTACTTGTCGCAGTTAAAGAAACGGATAAGGCGGTATTACCTTTTCCAAACATTGATAGTAGATTCGACACATTACCGCCTGGGCAGCAGGCGATTAAAATCATTCCAAGTGCTACACTAGGATGCGGGTTTGTAAGATAGCATAATATAACCGTTAGTGCGGGTAAAAAAATAATTTGAGATATCACTCCTGTAAAGTATATTTTTGGATTTTCTTTAAAAAACCGAAAATGTTCTAATTTTAAGCTTAGCGCCACAGCAAACATCATTAGTGCCAGCGATATGGAAAGTGCAGCTTCGGAACCACTACTAAGTTCAAACCTAATTTCATCGATATTAGAAATACTCATTTAATATTTATTTTTTTAAAAACCCCATTCACAAATGTCCCATGAATTTTAATATTTGGCCATTCTTCTGCCTTTGTAGTTAGTGGATTTTTATCGAGAATGGTAAAATCGGCTCTCTTGCCTGCTGCAATTGAACCAATCTCTTTATCAAGACCTAAAGACCAAGCGGCCTCAATTGTAATTGCTCTAAGCGCCTGAACTGGTGTAATCCTTTCACTTGGAGTGCTTATATTGCCTTGCCTTGTTCTTCGCGTCATGTGGACGCTTGCCGCCACAAGCGGTTGTGGAGGAGCTAGCGGTGCATCTGAATGCAATGTGGTATGAATCCCAGCTTTAAATGCGGAAGCAAGAGGAGTTATATATTGCGTTTTTTTGCCTATAGCGTTTTTATAATCATCTCCCATGTATTTTACGTAGTGGGAGGCTACTGATAGACCGACCCCTAACCTTGCTGCTTTGGATATCTGTTCTGGTAAAAATAGACCCCCATGTTCTATTATGAAACGCTGACCCTTTTCCCCTCCTGCTTGTTTTTCGAATGCGTCGAGTGTGACATTTTGAGCTGCGTCTCCATTTGAGTGGATATGAATATCAATACCTTCATCCCAGTATTCTTTTATCGTATCAGCCAATTCATTGGGTTCAGTAACTAAAAGTCCTGTTTTTCCGCTACTTTGACCTCCTATATAACCAGGTTCTAACATCTTCATTGTTTGAGAATAAAATGCTGCATCAGTAAATAGTTTCACTTGTTTCAAGACTCGAGCACTTCTACCTTTTTCTTTGCTTAGCTTAATTATTTTCTTTATTTTGTTCTTGCCAAATTCTTTATTAAATGCCCTGTGTTCAGGTACTTGAAAAAGACGATAATGGTCTTCTTCCGTGTAAAAATTGTTTGTGAAAAAATCTTCGGTTTGAATTCCAAAAATACCATACCCCATTTCTGCGACTGAGGTTACTCCTGACCTTGATAGAATGTTTTCATAGCCTTCCCATCCCTTTTTTATGTGGGAGGGGGACATTAGTTCTGGGGCTAAAGTTTTAAACAAAGCTAAAGCTGCATCTTCATAAATTCTTCCATTTAACTCCCCATTTTCATTCAAGCCTATGCCATCGAACTTATTTGCGAGTTTTTTTGAAAGATTTGATTTTTTAATTGCAGCAGAATTAAGATAAAAGTCATGGCCAGAATAGTGCCAAATAAATATGGGCCGCGTTTGTGAAATTTTATCTAAGTCTTCTCGTGAAAGTTCGCCTTGGACTAGATCATGATAGCCATATAATATGAGAGGGCCATCTTGCGCATTTTTTTCTAATTCGGCAATTCTTTCAAGTAGATCGTATTTGTTTGAGAGGCCTTCAACTTTTCCCGATGGGGTTTCCATTTCCCAAGGAGGAATAAAGTCTAGGCCATACATCATAGCACCTAATGTCATGTGAACATGCGGATCTATGAGGCCGGGTATAATCACTTTATCTTTAAATTCATAATTTATTTCTGCGTTATAAAACCTGTCTTTAAGATTATTAAGGGTATCAACTGAAATTATTCTTCCATGAATATTGACTGCAACTGCCTCGTATTCAGCCATTGTTGGGTCAATAGTTAAGATTTTATTTGCCTGATATATGGTTATACTTTCTTTTTGGGAGTAAGAATTTTCTCCGTATCCAAATAAAGCTAACACGATAATAAAACTCAAAAGTTTTCGCATTTAATCACCTCTTTTTTTTGTAGTCTATCTTGACTTGTGTGTTAAAACAAAGCTTTATTATTCCTGTCGTAGGGTTGGGTGATCGCGAGTAATTATTATTCGAGGAAAGTCCGGGCTCCAATAAAGCAAGATGCCGGGTAACGCCCGGCAAATTGATACTTATGTGTCAGTTTAGGGATAGTGCCACAGAAAGAAAACTACCTAGGCATGCCTAGGAAAAGCTGAAAGGGTGCGGTAAGAGCGCACCGCGTTAAAGGTAACTTTAGCGGCATGGTAAACCCCATCTGGAGCAAGACCAAATAGGAACGGCATGTGATGTGCTTTATCATCGCTGTTCGGGTGCGTCGCTTGAGAGTATTAGTAATAATGCTTCTAGAAGAATGATCATCACTGCATTAGCAGTTACAGAACCCGGCTTATAGGCCCTACGGCATTTAAACTTTCCCCTTTTTATTGACGCATAAATTCCGAATGATTTATGTTATTAAATCTGTATAAAGTTACTAATTTTTTATTAATTTGGCATTGTATCCCATACAATCCCATGTTATCCCATATTAGGATTTATTAAATTCCTAGCTTTGAAGTGGGTGTTTTCATGTTCTTGTCAACTGTGACAAATATTTTAGACGCAAAGGGGCGAGTCTCTGTTCCGGCTGATTTTCGTTCTACAATAACTAATGATAGCATGAGGTCGCCCTTTGATGGCATTGTTATTTGGCCTAGTCTGGATGGAAACTATTTGGAGGGTGGAGGTATATCTTTAATGGAGGACTTCCAAACTTCTTTGGATCGAAAGGAACATTACGATTCTGAACGTTCAGCGTTACAATATGCAATATTTGCTTCATCGCGACAATTAGCATTTGATGGTGGCGGGCGTGTATCTTTACCTAAGGATATGCATGAATTTGCAAAGCTTAATGGTAGGGTAACTTTTGTGGGTTTGGGCAGAAGGTTTGAAATCTGGAATCCTGAATTACTTGAGGAGAGAAGGGATTCCATTTTGACGCTAGCGAGAGAAAGTCGTCATATTTTAAAAACTATCAATTCTGGAGATGTTAGGTGATGCATTATCCAGTTATGTTGCCGGAAGTAATCGCAGCAATGGATTTAAAAGATAGCGGTCTATATGTTGATGCTACATTTGGTAATGGTGGGTATAGCGAGGCTTTTTTAAGCGCAAAAATGTGTAATGTAATAGGCTTAGACCGCGACCCAAATGTCTATAACCGAGCTGAAGAATTGAGTGTAAAGTATAATAATCGATTTAGTTTGATAGAAACTAAGTTTTCAGAAATGGACAGAATTGATCTGCCTATGGTTGATGCAGTAGTTATGGATATTGGTGTTTCCTCTATGCAGATCGATCGAGCGGATAGAGGCTTTTCTTTTATGCGCTCAGGACCTTTAGATATGAGAATGAGTACGTCGGGCGCTTCTGCTGCGGATGCTGTAAATTTACTACCTTATGATGATTTAGTAAAAATTTTTAAGGTTTATGGCGAGGAAAAACATTCGCGTAGAGCTGCTGGTGCCATTATAAGCTCTCGACAGGCTAAATATATAGGAACTACAGCTGACCTTGCTACAATTATTGAAAAAACATTAGGAAGAAATGGGAAAATACATCCAGCTACCCGTATATTTCAGGCGCTAAGGATTTTTATAAATGATGAATTAGGTGAGCTATATAAAGGTCTTTGCGCTGCTGAAAGAGTCCTCAAACCAGGCGGAAGACTGTTGGTTGTAACTTTTCATTCGCTTGAGGACCGAATAGTAAAGTCATTTTTAAGGAGGCGTACAGGAGGTATGGTCTCAGTATCTCGTTATGTGCCGGAGCAAAAGAAAGTTGCCAATGTGCAAACTTTTATAGATGGAAAAAGGTCTGTAATCAAACCTCAGAAAGATGAAATAAAAGAAAATCCGCGTTCAAGATCTGCAAAACTACGATATGCTATAAGAACAGATAAAACCCCACTCAAAGCTGACGATCGATTGCTGCCCGATGTAATTGGATTAGACGAGATGGAAAATTATTATGAGTGAAGTTTATATTCCTAATAATATACATATTGCTCGCCGCATGACAGGAATTTTTATGCTTATAATCGGGGTGGTACTGATTATTGCTCTATACTACGTAAAAACACGATCACAAACTGCAAATCAAGAGGTTCTAAGATTGGAGCGTTTGGTACTTAAGGAGGAAAGTGCCATAAAAGTGCTTCAGGCTGAAATTGCATTTTTAGAGAACCCTGACCGCTTAAGAGGTTTGTCAGATATTTACCTTAGCCTACAGCCCATAAGTGCAGAGAACATGATATCAATCGATGATATATTAAATGAATTCACGTTAAGGGAGGCCAAGATTGATTAAGTTAAACAACGGCGCCTCTTTTGAGAAAAACAGTACCATGTTTTTGGAGGATGATTTTAAACCCATAGCTGAGGCACGCGTGAGAATTAAGTTTGGTGTAGCTCTTTTTGTGTTTGTTTTATTATTAGTGATAATTAGGTTGGGCTTTGTTTCCCTATCTGGTAAAACGCAGGCCCCTAATTTTCGTTCTTCATCGGTTGAAAATTTTAGGGCTGATATACACGACCGTAACAGTCAAGTGCTGGCAACTACATTAAAAACTTATTCTCTTTATGTTGAACCGAAAAAAATTTGGAATAGTTCAGAAACTATACAAAAAATTTCTTCAGTGAGACCTTTGCTTGATGTTAATGTTTTATCGAAACGAATAAATTCACCAAAATCATTTGTGCGAATTGAACGAGGCCTTAATCCAAAGGAACGGCAAGCTATATTTTCGCTTGGTCTACCCGGAGTAACTTTTCGTGAAGAATTAAAAAGGGTTTACCCTCGTAGAAACCTAGCATCTCACATTGTGGGTCACACTGACCCTGATCTTATCGGTACAGCAGGGTCTGAGCGTGCCTTCAATAAAGAGCTATCATCGGGTGAATTTGAAGCAATTAATCTTTCAGTTGATTTGCGAGTGCAGTATGCTGTTTATGATGAGTTGCGAAATGGTATGCTAAAGCACCGCTCTCTGTCCAATGCGGGGATTGTTTTAAACATTAAGACTGGTGAAATACTCTCTATGGTCAGTTTGCCAAATTATGACCCGAACAATCCAGGGGTATCTGACCCTAGAGGTGAATTTAATAATGCAACTATGTCCACCTACGATTTGGGTTCAGTTTTCAAACCCCTTACAATGGCCATGGCTTTAGAGGATGAAGTGTCTTCTTTGACAGAAACTTATCCAGTTCATAAGCCCTTTAGAGTTCGCAATAAATTTATTCGTGACGACCACCCAAGTGAAATTCCTCTTGCTATGCCTGAAATATTAGCTGAGAGCTCTAATAGGGGAACTGCTATGCTAGCCTTAAGGGTGGGTGGTGACCAGCAGAAAAAATACTTACAAGAATTAGGTTTATTTGATAGGGCCCCTATAGAGCTATTTGAAAGCACTAACCCTCAATTGCAATCCAAATGGATTGATTTAACTACAGTTACTGTATCATACGGGCATGGCATTTCTGTTACCCCTTTGGCTTTAGCATCTGCTATTGGGGCTACGCTTAATGATGGTTTATATATATCGCCAACCATATTAAAATATAGCCCTAACTCAAAGTTGGAAACGCGGCGAGTATTTTCTTCTGAAACATCTAAGTCAGTGAAAGATATGATGCGATACGTTGTTACTCACGGAACTGGAAAAAATGCGAATGTTCCAGGTTATGGTGTACTAGGAAAAACGGGAACTGCTGAAAAGCCAACTAAAGGTGGTTATGATCAAGATCGTTTAGTTACCTCGTTTGTTGGGGCATTTCCTTATGATGATCCAACTTATCTTGTTATGGTTACTTATGATGAACCTCAATCTGGGCCAGAAACATACGGATTTAAGGGAGCGGGTTGGAATGCAGCCCCGACCACTGGGGCAATAATTGAACGAATAGCGCCAATGTTGGGTGTACCCCGAGAGGTATCACCTCTAGTAAAAAGTCCTTTTGGATTGGAGTTGTCTCCATGAAGTTAAAGGATTTTGGTTTTAAAAGTAATAAACATGTGCATGGTATAACCTGTGATAGTCGCCAAGTAAAAAAAGGTTATATTTTTGCGGCTCTACCGGGCTCGAATATGGATGGCCGTAACTTTATAGATGAGGCTATAAATAAAGGCGCTATCGCAGTATTATCTTATGGCCAAATAGATATATCAGTGCCTTATATTTCTAATAAAGAGCCAAGGTTAATTTATGCGCAGATGGCTGGAAAGTTCTATTCAGGTCAGCCTGAAAACTTAGTTGCCATTACGGGAACAAATGGGAAAAGCTCTACTGCTGATTTCTTACGTCAAATTTGGTCTCTTTACGGAGAACAGGCTGCTTGCTTCGGAACCCTTGGGGTAGTCTCAAAAAAAACAATAAAAAAACTAGATCATACAACACCGGATGCGGTTCAACTACATAGCATTTTGTCCAAATTAAATGATGATGGGGTTACCCATGTTGCCATGGAGGCTTCATCCCATGGTCTAGATCAGAGACGGCTTGATTCAGTAGTCGTTAAAGCAGCGGGTTTTACTAATTTAACTCAAGATCATTATGATTATCATCAAGGATCTGAGAGTTATTTTAAAGCTAAAGAAAGACTATTCTCAGAATTACTCAAAAGTAACACTGCAGCAGTTATAAACACTGATGATGAGTATGGTGTAAGGCTAGTGAAAAAGTGTTTGGACACCGGTAAAAATGTAATGGAGATTGGCTGGTCTGGTAAAGATATAAGAATTGAAGAAATCATGCCTCTCGCATCAAGTCAAATAATAAAGGTCTTTGTACTTGGTGAAAGGTATGAATTAGAACTTCCTTTGGTTGGAGAGTTTCAGGTTTTGAACGCAATTCTGGCGCTGGGTTTAGCTATAAAAACTGGTGTAAAAAAAGAAGCTGCTATTGATTTACTCAAAATGTTAAAGGGAGTTCCGGGTCGTATGGAGTTGGCTGGCTATGGAGAGGGTGGGTCGCCTATATTTGTAGATTTTGCCCATACTGAAGATGGATTAGACAAATTATTGCGCTCCTTAAGGCCACATACTGAAGGAAATCTTGTCGTGGTGTTTGGCTGCGGGGGGGACAGAGACAATGGTAAACGCATTAAAATGGGTAAGGTTGCTGCAAAATTAGCAGATAGAGTAATTGTAACTGACGATAACCCTAGAACTGAATGCTCATCAGCAATTCGAAATGCAATAATCGAGGGTTGCCCAAGCGCTTTAGAGGTCCCTGACCGTTACAATGCAATATTTAAAGGCATAAAAGGTTTAAAGCCAAAAGACTGTCTGGTTATTGCAGGAAAAGGCCATGAGCAAGGTCAAATTATTGGAGAAAAAACAATACCTTTCTCAGATATTGATCAAGTCAAGCTAATACTTGAGGGGCTTTTTCATGAATAAAATTTTATGGACTTCAAAAGATATTGCTTGCTCCGTGAGCGGTAAAGAGTCTGAAGATTTTAATATTTATGGTATATCAATTGATACAAGAACGTTGAAAAAAGGTGACCTTTTTGTTCCACTAGTGCATGTTCGAGATGGCCACGAATTTATAGATGAGGCAATAAAAAAAGGTGCGGGGGGAACTATATCAATTAAACAAAACCCTCATAAAACCGTTATTGTTGAAAATAGTTTTGATGCTTTATGCGATCTCGGAAAGGCTGCATTGGAGCGTTCTAAATCACTCATAGTTGCTGTTACGGGTAGCGTGGGTAAAACAAGTGTAAAGGACGCTTTAGCTCAAATGTTTTCTTCTTTTGGAGATACTCATAAATCAGTTAAGTCATATAATAATAAATGGGGTTTACCGCTTACAATGGCTAGAATGCCAGTCTGCACTAGGTATGGTGTATTTGAACTAGGTATGAATCATGCAGGTGAGATTTCTGACCTATCTAAACTGTTGAAGCCTGATATTGCAATTATAACAAATGTTGGTGAGGCGCATTTAGCGCAATTTAATAATGTTTTGGAAATAGCCGATGCTAAGTCAGAAATAATTGACGGATTGCATGCTGATGGAACACTGATACTTAATAATGACAATGAATACTCCAGTCGTATTTCAGGTAAAGCAAAAGATAAAAAAGTAATTACTTTCGGCTATTCTGAAACATCGGATGTTCTGATTGTGGCTAATCAATGCAAGGTAAATGGTAGCAACATTCGTTTAAAAATAAACAATCAGTTAATAGATTTGTATATTGCGGTACCTGGAAAGCATTGGGTAACAAATATTGCAGCATGTATGGCTGTTGCTTATGCTTCAGGAATTGATTTGCGAAAAGCAGCAAATGCACTGGGTACTATCACAGCTCAACCTGGTAGAGGGGAGCAATCTTTAATTAATATTGACGGCAAGAAAATCATACTCATTGATGAGAGTTATAATGCTAACGTAGTTTCAATGAAGGCTTCAATAGAGCTCTTAGGTTTAAAGTCTGGCCGTTTAATAGCTATCCTTGGTGACATGAATGAGTTGGGCGAAGACGAATTAAATTTACATTTGTCACTTTCTGAACCGATTAAAGAGGCATCAATCGACCGAGTCATTTTAATAGGTAAAAACATGCAGGAATTGCAGTCTGTTATTCCTCAAAAAATTCATACAGCAACGGTAAAAAATTGGGAGCAAGCAATTATTGCGCTTAAGAACGTAATTGAAGACGGTGATAATGTACTTGTTAAGGGATCCAATAGTCTCGGTTTAGGAAAACTTGTAGAGGCTTTGAAAGTAGGGAAAACATAATGTTATTAGAGTTATTGAAATTATTTGATGAAACTAGCCATATATTTAATCTATTTAATTACATAACATTTAGAGTTGGCGGAGCATTGATGACATCTATGTTCATGGCCTTTATTTTGGGTCCATATTTCATAAAATACTTACGCGATAAACAAGGCAAAGGACAGCCTATAAGAAAAGATGGACCGGAAGGTCATATAATTAAAAAAGCTGGAACCCCGACAATGGGAGGATTGCTTTTATTAACTTGTATTATAATCTCAACATTACTTTGGTCTGACTTAAACAACCCTTTTTTATGGACAGTGATGTTAGTAACTTTAAGTTATGGTCTTATAGGTTTTTATGACGACTTTCTAAAAGTATCTAGGCACAGTCCAAAAGGGTTTAGCGGAAAAATAAAAATTATCCTTGAATTTGCTATAGCCTTAATAGCGTGCTGGTTTCTAACAGGTATCTTTCCTTCAGGTAAAGAGGGGTTTGAAACAGGCCTTGCCATACCATTTTTAAAGGACTTTACTATTAATCTTGGAGTTTTTTTTCTTCCTTTTGGATGTTTAGTTATAGTGGGGGCTTCTAATGCTGTAAATCTAACTGACGGACTTGATGGATTGGCCATCGTGCCAGTTATGATAGCCTGCATGAGCTTAGCCTTTATTGCATACTTTGTTGGCAATAGTGTTTTTTCAGATTATTTGGGAATACCGTATATACCAGGGTCTGCTGAAATTACTATCTTTTTAGGCGCAATCATAGGCGCTTCATTAGGTTTTTTGTGGTATAATGCTCCTCCTGCTATGGTTTTTATGGGTGACACTGGATCACTAGCTTTAGGCGGTGCGCTAGGTGTGACTGCAGTAGCTATAAAGCATGAGATAGTTCTAGCTATTATTGGTGGGTTATTTGTTTTAGAAGCTGTTTCAGTTATTATTCAGGTTGCTTCATTTAAATTAACAGGGAAAAGAATTTTCCGAATGGCGCCAATTCACCATCACTTTGAAAAGAAAGGCTGGGCTGAGCCAACGATAGTTATAAGATTTTGGATAATTGCCATAATTCTTGCCTTGATTGGTCTCTCAACTCTGAAACTCAGGTAAACTGGTGATAAGGTCAACTTCATATAAGGGTAAAAAGGTAGCTGTCTTTGGTTTAGGGTTAACTGGTATTAGCGCTGCATTGTCCTTGGCTTCTGGAGGTGCTGATGTTTTTGCTTGGGATGATAATGATGCCTCAGTTATCTTAGCGCGAGAAAATGGAGTAAAGGTAGAGAATTTAGCTAAAGTAGATTGGTCACTTTTTGAAGCTCTTATTTTATCACCCGGCATTCCAGATAACCTTCCAAAACCTCACTGGACAGCGATCAAGGCCCGAAAGTATAATATTCCCATCATCTGCGATATTGAGCTTTTTGCTCGAGAAATAAATTTATTGCCGCCCGAGCAAAAACCTAAAGTCATAGCTATCACTGGAACCAATGGAAAATCAACTACTACAGCACTAATTGGACATATTTTATCTTATTGTGGAAAGGATACCGAAGTAGGTGGAAATATTGGCCAAGGAATATTGAGCCTTCAAAGAATGCATGCTGGTAAACACTATGTAATTGAATTGTCATCATATCAGCTTGAACGTACAAACTCATTGCGGGCTGATGCGGCAGTCTTATTAAATTTATCACCTGATCATTTGGATCGGCATGGAGAATTTAATAATTACTGTAATGTTAAGAAAAAAATTTTTAATAATCAGTTGCAAGAGGACACCTCTGTAATTGGAGTAGGTACGGATTCAACCAAACTTATTTTTTCTGACCTAACAGCCAAAAATGGAAGACGTATAATTCCAGTGTCTGCTAACAAGTCTTTAGGCCGAGGTGTTTCTGTCGTTAGTAGTAAACTATATAGTAATATAAATGGAAAATGTGTTGAGATATGTGATTTATCTAAAGCTAAGGCCTTATCTGGTAGACACAATCATGAAAATGCGGCTGCTGCCTATGCTTCAATACAGTCTCTTGGTTTAAATATTAAAGAAATTGGGGAAGCTATTTTATCGTTTCCTGGATTGCCACATAGAATGGAAAAGCTTGGGTTTGCAAGTGCTGTAATGTTTGTAAATGATAGCAAAGCTACTAATTCAGACGCTGCAATGCAGGCGTTGAGTACATACTCAAATATTTTCTGGATTTTAGGTGGCATGTCAAAATCAGATGGTATTGAACCTTTAATCCCCTATTTTAAGAATGTTTCAAAGTCTTACCTAATTGGAGAGTCAGCTCTTCAATTTCACAAAACCTTAACAAAATATAAGGTTAATCATAAAATTTCAGGGACTTTAGAGAAAGCGATACTTTGTGCCACTCGTGACGCAATTCAGTCAGAACTCCCTAATCCCGTAGTAATGCTTTCTCCTTCTTGCGCTAGTTTTGATCAATTTGAAAATTTTGCAGTCAGAGGCGATACTTTTCGCAGCCATGTAAATAAAATTATCAATTTATTCTCGCAACAAGAAAATAAAGTGAGCATATATTAATATGTTATCATCAATAAAATTTACTTCATCTAGAACTAATCGATCATATTTTTCTGAATGGTGGCGTACAATAGATCGGCTGGGATTGACTTTGCTTTTGCTTAGTATCGCTTCAGGGCTAATTCTTAGTTTGGCGGCATCTCCTGCAGCTAGTGCTCGTTTGGGTTTAGATGATCCATTTTATTTTTTCTTTCGTCAATTGGTGTTTGTAACCCTTGGGCTTTCAGGTGCTTTTTTTATATCAAGCTTATCACATAACAATGCTCGCAGAATAGGGGTTTTAGTCTTGCTAGGGGCATTGCTTTTATTAATTTCATTACCTTTTATCGGTTATGAAGTTAAGGGTGCTAATAGATGGATAAGATTAGGGTCCTTAAGTCTACAGCCATCTGAATTCGTTAAGCCAGCGTTTATAGTTTTTGCGGCTTGGATATTTTCATCTGTAAAGAGCAATAATAGTATTCAAGCAGGTCTTATCGTAACTTTGATATGGTTATTAATAATTTCTCTTCTTTTGGGTCAGCCAGATGTTGGGCAAGCATTTTTACTTACTGTATGCTTTGCTGCCGTTTGTTTCTTTGGAGGTATATCAATTAGGGGTACTATGACTTTTGTTTTAGTTATAATGGGTTTAGTTTCTTTAGCTTACTTAAAATTGAACTATTTTCGAGTTCGAATTGAGAAATTCTTAAGTCCTAGTACGTCAGATACTTATCAGATAGACAAGGCTATAGAGGCAATATCAAACGGGGGTTTTTTGGGCCGAGGGCCTGGTGAGGGTGCGGTAAAATACAGTCTTCCAGACGGTCACACAGATTATATTTTTGCTGTTACTGTTGAAGAGTTTGGTTATTTGATATCTACTTTTCTAATAATATTATTAGGTAGCTTTGTCCTTAGAGGTTTTCGCAATGCAGTAAGGTTAAATGATTATTTTAGTCAGTTAGCTGTTGCAGGTCTCGCAACTATGATTGGGGTCCAACTTTTGATAAATTTGTTTGTTAATTTAAATATGATGCCTTCTAAAGGAATGACATTGCCATTCATTTCATATGGTGGGTCATCTATGCTAGCTCTGTGTTTCGCTGCGGGACTTATTCTATCTTTTACTCGTAAACGCCCAGGGGCTTATGGTTATGGGGAATAAAGTATTAATAACAGCAGGGGGCACAGGCGGGCATATTTTTCCAGCTCAATCTTTAACTGAATGTTTGGTTTCCGAGGGGTATTCAGTTACCTTCACGACTGATAAACGAGGTTTGCAACATACAAATAATATTCCTGCTAGTAATATATTGAAAATTTCGTCTTCTAGTATTTCTCTGCGGAATCCAGTAAATTTCTTTCTTTCTGGATTAAAAATAGTTAAAGGAATACTTCAATCCATAAAGCTTATGGTAATGTGGAAGCCAGATGTAGTTGTTGGCTTTGGAGGCTATCCCTCGTTTCCAATTTTAATTGCAGCGCAATTGCTCAGGATTCCTATAATAATTCATGAGCAAAATGCTGTTCTTGGAAGAGTTAATCGTATTTTTGCTGCGAAAGCGAAATTCGTTGCATCAGGTTTTGAAGAGCTTCAAAAAATCCCCCCACAAGCCAACCACATTTGTACCGGTAATCCATTGAGAGATAAAATAATACAGCAAATACCAAAAACATATAAAACCCCAAAAGAAAAAATTAATATTTTAATCGTGGGTGGTAGTCTTGGCGCAAAAATTTTTAGCATCAGAATGCCTGAAGCAATTGCCTTGCTTCCAGAAAAAATACGTAAAAAATTGAGGGTTGTGCAGCAAACTACAATCGATTGTAAGGTAAGAGCTCTGAATGCATATAATGACGCTGGCGTAGATGCAATATGTGATACTTTTTTTTCAGATATAGAAGTTCATTTATCAAGCGCTCATTATGTAGTTAGTCGTGCTGGTGCATCATCTATTTCTGAAATTTCAGCCATGGGGGTTCCATCACTTTTAGTGCCTTTAGATATTGCTATGGATGATCACCAAAGGTTCAATGCTAATGCATTAGTTAATAAAAACGCAGCTGATATTCTATTAGAATCTGAATTTACACCTGAAAATATAAAGACTATCCTTGAAAATAGGTTGAATGATTCTAACTGGTTAAAAAAAGCTTCGGAACAGTCGAAATCGGTGTCGCGACCAAATTCAGCATCCGAATTAACTAATTTAGTGATTTCAATAATTGAGAACTAAGGATTTTTAATGGCTGACTCAAATTTAGGAAATGCTCAAATCGCCAGTAAGGTTCCTTTTAGTACCGGACCAATTCATTTTGTTGGTATAGGTGGTATAGGAATGTCGGGCATTGCTGAAGTAATGATAAATTTAGGTTATATCGTTCAGGGATCTGATAGTCGTGAAACTGAAATAACAAAAAGACTCCAAAAGCTTGGGGCTAATATTTATTTGGGTCAAAAGTCCTCTCAGGTGCATGGGGCGGGCGCCATTGTGGTAAGTTCTGCAATCACCGCCGATAACGCTGAGTTAGTTGAAGCTAGACTCAGGTCTATACCAATAGTTAGGCGAGCTGAAATGCTTGCTGAATTAATGAAATTAAAATGGGCTGTAGCTGTTGGTGGTACTCATGGAAAAACTACTACAACCACTATGATATCTGCTCTTCTAGAGGGTGGGAAACTTGACCCTACAGTAATAAATGGTGGTATAATCAACGCTTACGGTTCAAATGCAAAACTTGGATTGGGTGACTGGATGGTTGTTGAGGCGGATGAGTCAGATGGGTCATTTCTACGATTGTTCCCTACAATAGCGGTCGTAACAAACATAGACCCTGAACATTTGGAGCATTATGGTAGTTTTGATAAATTGCGTAATGCTTTTAATATATTTGTAGAAAATTTACCCTTTTATGGTTTCGCAGTCCTCTGTATTGATGACCCTGAAGTTCAAGCGCTAGCCAGTCGAGTGACTGATAGGAGGTTTATAACTTATGGGTTCAATCCTCAAGCTGATCTACGAGCTGAAAACTTAGAATTAAGTACGATGGGTTCTTTCTTTGATATTGTCTTTACAAACTCTGAAGGAGAAGAAAAGAGATGGGAACGGTTATTTTTGCCAATGGCTGGGAGGCATAATGTTCAAAATGCACTATCTGCAATTGTGGTTTCAAGAGAGCTAGGGTTATCAGAATCTCAGGTTAGGAACGGGCTTCAGAGTTTTACTGGTGTCAAAAGAAGATTCACATATTTGGGTAATTTTAAAGGTGCAAGTGTAATAGATGACTATGGTCACCATCCCGTTGAAATATCAGCGGTATTACAAGCTGCCAGACAGGTATCAAATGGTAGAGTGCACGCGGTTATGCAGCCTCATAGGTTTTCGAGACTTAAAGAACTTTTCAATGATTTTTCTACTTGTTTTAACGAAGCAGACTTTGTTTATATTTCTGAAGTATATCCTGCAGGTGAAAAGCCAATTGAAAACATTAACTCCATGAGTCTCGTAGATAGTATAATCGCTCATGGTCACAAACATGCCGTTTGTATAACAAAAGATAACCTTACAGCGAATTTAAAAAAAACCGTGAACGAAGGTGATATTATAGTTTGTTTAGGGGCTGGTGATATTACCTACTGGGCATCTGACTTGGTTTATGAAGGTGCTACTTGATGTCATTTATTGATAGTCTTCCAGAAGTCAGAGGTTTGCTCGTTGCTAATGTGCCGTTAAAGAAATATACTTGGTTGCGGGTTGGCGGCGAAGCCGAAGTGCTTTTTGTGCCTAAAGATGAGACCGACTTAGCTCACTTTTTATCATCTACCTCTAATGAAATTCCCATGACAGTGCTAGGAGCTGCATCCAACTTATTAGTTGGTGATTCGGGTGTAAAAGGGGTTGTTATTAAGCTGGGAGGTGGTTTTAGCAATGTTAGTATAGAGGGGTCTTTTGTTCGTGCTGGCGCAGCTGCTCTGGATAGTAAAGTAGCAAAAAAAGCAGCTTTATCCGGCATATCAGGTTTAGAGTTCTATGCAGGCATACCAGGAACGGTAGGCGGAGCATTAAGAATGAATGCCGGTTGTTATGGTAGCGAAACAAAAGATGTTCTGGTGAGTACGGTAGCTTTGGATAGATCGGGGCGCCGAATGGTTCTAAACTTAAATGAACTCAAATATTCATACAGACATTCTGGCGCTTCAAATGATTTAATTTACACAGAAGCTCTATTTAAGGGAGTTCCAGGTGATATATCTTCAATTCACGATAAGATATCAGAAATTTCCGACAATCGGAACATCAGTCAGCCTATAAAAGAAAAAACTGGAGGGTCCACATTTAAAAACCCAGATAAAAAAAAGTCTAAAGGGCTTAGTGCTTGGGAGTTAATTGATGCGGCTGGTGGCAGAGGTTTAAAAGTCGGCGGTGCTCAGATGAGTCAAAAGCATTGCAATTTCATGATAAATACGGGCGAAGCCACGGCTGCTGATTTTGAGTGCTTGGGAAATGAAATAGTTTCTAAGGTAAAGAAATACTCTGGGGTAGAGTTGCAGTGGGAAATTCAAAAAATAGGAAACTTTTAATGCGAGTGGCTGTTCTTAAAGGGGGTTTTTCATCAGAGCGCGAGGTGTCACTTGTGAGTGGTAAAGCCTGTGCACATTCTCTTAAAAATGAGGGTTTCGATGTTATTGAAATTGATGTTTCTGTTAACCTTTGGGAGCAACTTTCTAATGCTGACCCTGATATTGTTTTTAATGCACTCCATGGAGATTGGGGTGAGGATGGAAGAGTGCAAGGAGTTCTTGATCTTTTTGGGGCTCCCTATACTCATAGTGGATTAATGGCTTCTGCCCTAGCAATGGATAAACATAGGTCAAAAGTGCTTTTTAGAGATATGGGAATAAATGTACCTTATGGTTTGTTGGTACCTAGAGAGATTGTTTCATTAGAGCACCCTCTGACACCTCCATATGTAATTAAGCCAAACGGGCAGGGCTCAAGTAAGGACATATTCATAGTTGAAAGGGACGAAGAGCCTATCAAAGATCTTAAAAATAAAGATGAAATGGGTGACTTGGTTTTAATAGAAGAGTTCTGTCCTGGTCGAGAGCTAACCGTTACAGTTATGGATGGAAGGGCTATTGGGGTAACGGAAGTTGTTCCGAGATCTAGTTGGTACGATTTTAACTCAAAGTATAAGAAAGATGGCTCGAAACACATTCTACCGGCACTAATTGATAGTGAGGTAAGCGATTTGTGCCTAACTTGGGCGGTGTTAGCCCATAATGTACTTGGCTGTCGTGGAATTACACGGTCTGATTTTAAATTCAAAGATGATAAACAAAGTAATTCAAGTAAAGCTGATAACCTAGTTATGTTGGAATTGAACACTCAACCAGGAATGACACCCACTTCATTAGCGCCAGAGCAGGCAGAAAAAATAGGTATTTCTTTTGATAAACTTTGTCGCTGGATTGTGGAGGATGCATCATGGCCAAGATGACAAACCGCCAAGGTAGTCGAAAATCACTTAAATCGACAAGTCCGCACCTCAAGGGTGCAAGAAACTGGGCATCAGCTCAAGTAAGGTTGGCTAGCTATTCGCGCCTTGGGTTTATTCGGTTATGTGCCTCGATAATATTCACATTAATTATTATTACTTTTTTTAGTTTATGGATTGGAGGTTTTTTACCAGATATAAAAAAATATTCGCAAGAACTTAAACGCGATAGTTTAATGTCTTCAGGATTTTCAATTTCAAAAATAAATGTAATTTCTAAAGGGCGTGTACCTGAAGAAGATATAAGAAAAATCCTAGATTTTAAAAATGGTGATTATCTTTTTGATGTAAAAATTAATGAAACGCAGAAAAAAATAGAAACTCTGCCGTGGGTGAAGCGTGTTTTAGTACGGCGCTTGTGGCCTGACCAAGTAGTCATTCAGATTGTAGAGAGAGAGCCATTTGCTCTGTGGCAATATGAAGGAAAGGTCGAGGTTATCGACGTTTTAGGTGAGGTAATTGAAGGGGCTAGTTTGAACGAGAACCCGAATTTAAATCTGTTTGTGGGTAAAGATGCCGCCATTAATGCTGTTAAAATAAATAAAACAATGCTTGACTTTCCAAGTATAGCTGCTCGCGTAGATAGCTTTATTTATGTAAGTGAGAATCGTTGGGATATTGTTATGAATGGAGGGAATACTAGAGTCCTTCTTTCTCAGCATGATTTAAAGGGTTCTCTATCTATGCTGGAGGAATTGCATTCTGAAAGAGACATATTAAATTTAAAAATAGGAATAATTGATTTGCGTTTGAAAGATAGACTGTCACTTTCTCATCAGCAAACTGATAGCAGTTAGTTTTTATGTTTAATAAAGGTAATTCAAAAAATATAGATACAATTGCCGTTGTTGATATTGGTTCAAGTAAGATTGCTTGTCTAATTGGCCAAAGAGAACCTAGTTTGGGTATAAAGATTATTGGTTCGGGAATTTCAGTAAGCCAAGGGTTAAAATGTGGTGCTGTTGTCGATATGGAGGCAGCTGAAAAAGGTATTAGATCCGCTGTCGCTTATGCGGAAAAAAAAGCTAGCGTTACTGTTCAATCAGTTCATGTGAATGTATCTATTAAGTCAATTCGATCCAAGAACTTAAGTGTTCAAACTGAATTTGCAACTGGCATTGTTAACGACGGTAGCTGTAAAAGAGTATTAGATTATTCGCTTGCGGAGATATCGCAGCCTGAAAATACTATTTTACATGCAATCCCTCTTAATTGGTCGGTTGATGATGAAAGAGGTATACTAGATCCAAGAGGTATGTTTGGAAACAGATTAGGTGTTGATATGCATTGTGTGACAGCTGGCATAGGACCGCTAAGGAACCTTGCTCATTGTGTAGAGCGCAGTCACTTGAATATGAGTACTGTAATGGTTTCCCCATATGCTGCAGGGATTGGGGTACTTACATCAGATGAAAGGGATTTAGGAGTTGCTTTGATTGACATGGGAGGGGGTATTACAACGGTATCAATATTTCACGATAATAACTTAATAAATGTGGATGCATTACCAATAGGTGGAAAAAATGTTACTCTTGATATTGCTCGAGGTTTGACGACACCATTAGAGGCAGCTGAAAGAATTAAACGCGTTTATGGGTCAGCCTTGCATGGCTCTGATGATGACAGTGTTATGATCCCGTGCCCGCCTATGGGTGCACAAGATGAATTGTCATATCACCCTCATGAACTCTTAACTTCTATTATTCGTTCGCGCGTGGAGGAAACATTTGAAATATTAAAAGAAAAAATTTGGAATTCAGGTCAAGAAGTAAATTTTAGGCGAATAGTTCTCACCGGTGGCGGGTCTCAGTTGAACGGCGTTAGGGAATTAGCCGAATATGTTTTTAATAAGAAAGTTAGGATTGGCCTTCCTCATGGAGTGATGGGATTAAGCGAGGCTACCTCAGAACCAGAATTTTCAGTTGTTGTGGGGCTTTTAAAACATGCTTTCGATGAGGCGGGTGAAGCTATTTCGGGTCCGCCTGATTTATCAGGTCAAAAATACCGGAAAAAAAGATATATAGGTAACCCACTCGGTAAAGCCTTATATTGGCTAAAAGAAAACTTCTAGAACGTCTTGGAGTTAAAAAAATATAAAAAAATGAATTAAATTTTAATAAATGGCTAAATTATTCAATTAAGTTAATCTCTATTTAATAATTAGAAAGCATTAATTGTATAGTTGCACACATAATTACGGGGCCATTATGACAATTTCATTATCTTTACCAAGAACTATAGAGTTAAAACCGCGCATCGTCGTTATAGGCGTTGGCGGAGCAGGGGGAAATGCAGTCAATAATATGATCGGCTCTGGCCTTGATGGGGTAGAGTTTGTTGTGGCTAATACGGATGCTCAGGCTTTAGCTCTATCAAAAGCCGATAGAAAAGTTCAGTTGGGTGGCGGTATAACTCAGGGTTTGGGTGCCGGTATGCGTCCTGAAATTGGGGAACAATCTGCTGAGGAAAGTTTAGATGAGATACTGGAGCACCTAGAGGGAGCTCATATGTTGTTTGTTGCAGCTGGTATGGGCGGCGGGACTGGTACGGGAGCTGCTCCTGTAATCGCTCGTGCTGCACGTGAAAGAGGTATACTTACAGTCGGTATAGTAACGAAGCCTTTCATGTTCGAAGGTACTAGACGAATGAAATTGGCGGACCAAGGCATTGAAAATCTATATGGTTCAGTTGATACAATGATAACTATACCGAATCAGAATCTTTTTAGAGTTGCTACTGACCAGACAACTATGACTGATGCGTTCGCAATGGCAGATGAGGTTTTGCATAGTGGAGTAAGAGGCGTAACAGATTTAATGGTTGTTCCTGGTTTAATCAATTTAGACTTCAATGATGTCCGCACTGTTATGGATGAAATGGGTAAGGCTATGATGGGAACTGGTGAGGCAACTGGTGATAGAAGGGCTATTGAGGCTGCTGAAGCCGCTATTAACAACCCTTTACTTGATGATGTATCGCTAAAGGGTGCAAAAGGAGTATTAATAAATATTACAGGCGGAAGTGACCTCACGCTTTATGAGGTAGACGAGGCAGCAAATCTTATAAGAAGCCAAGTTGATGAGGATGCTAACATAATTGTTGGTTCAGCCCTAGAGAGTGATCTTGACGGCATAGTGAGAGTTTCTGTGGTAGCCACAGGAGTTGAAACAGAATACGCTATGGACTCTAATCCGGTACCAACACGTCGTTTAAAAGAAGTAACCAAGAGTTTTGAAGTGCAGGAAAGTAGTTTTTCATTAAGCTCAGAAAGTATGGATACTGCAGTTAACAAAAATTCTTTTGATGACCAAGAATTTAATAACCTAGAAACAGACAGTATGGATACTAAAGCCGAAGACTCTGCTGACTTAAATGATATTAATAAGCCTTCAGAAGTTCCAGAAAAGAATATAGAAGAAGAAATAGTTTCTGAGATTCAGCCCCAGAATGTAGTTAAGAAGCCATTTGGATTTTTTGGGCTGAAAAAGCAGAAAATTACTAACCGCGAAGTTGATTTATCTCCAAAAAATAAACCTGTTCAGCAAAAAACCTTTGGACAACAAGAAAGTATTTTGGAAAGTGGTGATTTATTTGGTGATAATGCGGATGAAGAGCTGGAAATACCAAGTTTTCTCAGACGACAAACTAATTAAAGCTTATAGAAAATAATAATATATTTAATTGTGAATGATACATAATTAAAGTATATTGATATAAGGTTATTGGACTTGTAAACGATTGACCGTTCCTAGAGTTTGAAATTAATAATGTATAATTTAATGCAATCGACTATTGCCGAATCAGCAGAAATTTCTGGAGTAGAACTGCATGGTGGAAAATTCACTAATTTAAAAATGCTTCCGGCTGAAGTTAACGGCGGAATCAATTTTATTAGAAAAGATATCGCTGACCGTAATAATATAATAAAAGTTATTCCAAGTTCTGTATCTTGTGTTTTAAATTGTACCACCTTGTCAAATACTGCTGGTGTCACAGTTTCAACTGTTGAGCATTTGCTTGCAGCACTTGCTGCATTTGGCATTGACAATATAAATATCGAAATAGATGGCAATGAAGTACCTGCAGTTGATGGAAGTGCGGAGCCTTTTTTTAAAGTTATTGAGAGAGCTAAAATAAAACAACAATCATCTCCGAGGCGCTATGTAAAAGTTTTAAAGCCTGTTGAGATTTCTATAGATGATTCTTACGCTAAAATTGAACCTTCTGATCAGTTAGAACTTGATGTAACCATAGATTATGATGAAAAGGCTATTGGTATCCAGAATTTTAAGATTGCCCCTAATTTGAAAAATTTCCACGACTGCATTGCTTCTGCTCGCACCTTTGCCAAATTTGACGACGTAGCTTCGTTAAGAGCTTGCGGTCTTTCGAGAGGTGGATCTCTATCAAATGCGATAGTTGTAGACAAAGGGAAAGTTTTAAATTCAGAAGGTTTGAGATTTGAAAATGAATTTGCCAGACATAAAACACTTGATCTAATGGGTGATTTATATGTTGGAGGTCCTGTAATAGGTCGTGTAACAACATTTAAAGGTGGTCATAAATTAAATCACGCTTTGCAAGTTGCCTTGTATGGTTCTTCAGATACCTGGAAATTTATAAACCTTTAATAAAATAAACTATTATTTAATTTTTCGTATATTTTCTGTCTTCCTTCTATTAGCAATGTCCTTTAAGGGTAAATAATAATTAATCTCTAACGGCATCATAATGAGTAATTCAAAATATATCTATAATGTTTTAATTATTACACTTAGCTTTGCTATGTCTGCTTGTTCTTCGTTAGGTTTAGGGGGAAATAAGAAAGCAAAACTTGCATATATCGAAAGACCCGCAGAGCAAATTTATAACCAAGGGTTTAAACGCATAGAAAAAAACGATTGGGACCGTGCCAAACTTTTTTTCCAAGAGGTTGAAAGACAGCATCCTTTTTCTAAATGGGCTCGTAGAGCAATGCTTATGCAGGCATATGCTAATTATCGTTCCACAGATTATGAAGAGTCTATTGTTTCGGCCCAACGATTTATAGGCCTACACCCTGGAAGCGATAGCACACCTTATGCATATTATTTAATTGCTATGAACTATTACGATCAGATATATGATGTAGGCAGAGATCAAGAGACTACAGTTAATGCAGAAGCCGCATTGCAGCAGGTAGTCCGACGTTACCCAAATAGTGATTATGCAAGAGATGCTCGCCTTAAATTAGAGTTAACGCACGATCATTTGGCTGGTAAAGAAATGACAATTGGCCGATATTACCTCAAGGAAAATCAACATTTAGCTGCTATAGGACGGTTTAAAAACGTTGTTAAAAACTACGAAACAACTTCCCAGACAGAAGAAGCCTTGCATAGGTTAGTTGAAGCTTATGTTTCCTTAGGAATTATAAGTGAAGCTAAACTTGTAGGCTCAGTTTTGGGTTATAACTACCCATCAGGTGAATGGTATCAAGATAGTTATAATTTACTAGAGGAATATGGCGTTAACCTAGATGACGAAATAAAAAAGCCACGAAATAAAGGTTATTGGAATCGTCTAACCGAACGTCTCTTCTAAGGCATATGCTCAATAGCTTATCTATTCGTAATATTGTTCTAATTGATTCTTTGGATATTGATTTTAACTCAGGCTTGACTGCTATAACTGGCGAAACGGGGGCAGGGAAATCCATCATTCTTGACGCATTATGTATGGCTACAGGTTCTCGTACTGACCGTAACCTGGTTCGAGTGGGTTCAGATAAATCACAATGCATAGCAAATTTTTCTTTATCAGAAAATATGCAAAAAACCTTGTTGAATAATGATATAGATTTTGATGTTAATGATGGTCTGACTTTACGCAGGACGCTAACAAAGGATGGACGGAGTAGGGCTTACATAAACGATCAAGTCGTTGGCGGAAAGTTGCTAGCTGAGATTGGTAATTCTTTGTTGGAAATACACGGTCAACATGATGAAAGGGGTTTAATGAATTCAGCAACACACCTTACTTTACTTGACACTTTTGCTGGTCATAAAAATTTAATTGATGAGTGTAAAAATTCATATTTAGAAATGATAAAGACTAATAATAAAGTAGAAAAACTAATTAAAATTAAATCTAAGAGCATAAGTGACAAGGAGTATCTAGAGTTCTCTATTGCTGAATTAAATAAATTGTCTCCGAATATAGATGAGGAACAAACATTAGCTGGAAACAGGCGAATTTTACAAGGTTCCGAGGAAGTTCTGAAGGAACTAAATGGTGTTAAAGTTATGCTAGATGAAGATACAATGTTTGAGTCAAGGGTTTCAAGTGCTATCAATAATCTCGAAAGTTTGTATAATAAACTAGACACTGAAAATAGCTTTAAAGTATCTGCTCTTAAACTAGCTGTTAAAGCTCTTGAATTGGCAATGCTTGAGAGGCAAGAGGCGCTATCAGAGGTCAATAATACATTAGACGTTTTTCATCCTGAACCACAAAAGCTCGATGAAATTGAACAGCGGTTATTCGAATTAAGAGCAGCTGCTAGAAAGTATAATTGCAATGTTAATCAACTTAGTGAGGTTCATGAAAGCTTTTGCAAGCAAATCTTGGAGATTGAGTCAGTTGAAATTGATCTAGAGAGGGCTCAGGAAAAGGCTGAAGAGTCCAGGGCGCTTTTTAATAAATCAGCTGACTTACTAAGTAATTCCCGTCGTAAATTTGCTAAATTATTAGATATTTCAGTTCAAGCTGAGTTGATGCCTCTAAAAATGAGTGGTGCTAAATTTTTTACCCAAGTTGAATTTTCAGATTTTTCTTCAACAGGCAAAGATAAAGTGCAATTTTTAGTTTCAACAAACCCAGGCGCGCCAAAAGCTCCTCTCAATAAAATAGCGTCGGGAGGTGAGATGTCTCGATTTGCTTTGGCCATTAAAGTCGCTCTTTCAACTGAAAATGACACGGTAATGGTGTTTGATGAAGTCGATCAAGGTATTGGAGGAGCCGTTGCACACGCAGTTGGTGAAAGATTGTCTAAACTTTCTAAAACAAATCAGATTTTTGTGGTAACTCATAGTCCTCAAGTAGCAGCAAAGGCCGACAGTCAATATAAAATAGAAAAGTCAACTTGTGAAACTATAACAAAAACAAGTCTCAGTTTAATTTCAAATGAAGACAGAGAAGAAGAAATTGCACGCATGCTTTCTGGAAAGGATGTTACTAATGAAGCACGAGCCGCAGCTAAACAGCTTATAAACTCATGAGTGATAATAGTGTTAAAAATCGTATCGATGTACTCACCAAGGAAATAAGAGAAGCTGATGTTCATTATTATCAAAATAATATGCCTAGATTATCAGATTCTGATTATGACAAACTTAGACAAGAACTTATTAGCCTAGAAAAAAATAATCCCGATTTAGTATTGGAAAATAGTCCAACAAAGTCAGTTGGAGCTAAAGCCTCAAACAAATTTGGAAAAATAAAACATTCTATACCTATGTTATCTTTGGATAATGCTTTCAATGATGCGGATGTTTTTGATTTTTGTTCAAGGGTAAAAAAATTTCTATCAGTCAGCAATGATTTTCACCTCTTGTTTACATCGGAACCAAAGATAGATGGCCTGTCAGCATCATTAAGATACGAAAAAGGTCATTTAATTAGTGGTGCAACTCGGGGTGACGGAGCAATTGGCGAGGATGTAACCGCTAATTTATCGACTATAGTAAATATTCCACTCATTCTAAAAGGTAGTGATTGGCCAGATGTAATAGAAGTAAGAGGGGAGGTATATATTTCTCATAAGGACTTTATAGATATGAATTCCAAACAATTAAGTTTGGGTAAAGATATATATAAAAATCCTCGAAATGCTGCAGCTGGATCTCTTAGACAAATTGACTCCAACATAACTGCCCAAAGACCTTTGAAATTTTTTGCTTATACATGGGGTGAATCAAGTAATTTACCTGCCAGTACTCAAATTGAATTTATGAAATTATTTTCTAAATGGGGGTTTCAGGTTAACCCTGAATTAAGGCTGCATTCCAATCCACAAAAAATGATTGATCATTACAAGAAAATTGCAAACACCCGTTCAGATTTAGGATATGATATTGATGGTGTAGTGTACAAAGTAAATGATTTGCTTTTGCAAAAGCGCTTGGGTTCTGTCACAAGAGCCCCTAGGTGGGCTATTGCTCATAAATTTCCGGCGGAAAAGGCCAATACAACACTTCATAAAATAGATATTCAGGTAGGACGAACTGGGGCATTAACACCAGTTGCACGATTGGAACCAATTACAGTTGGTGGTGTGGTCGTGTCTAATGCGACTTTACATAATGAGGATGAACTTGAAAGGTTAAATGTGAAACCAGGTGATGTTGTGGAAGTTCAAAGAGCCGGAGATGTTATACCTCAAGTTGTGAGGTTAATAAAATCTAATGATGGACCGAAATTTGATATGCCAAAAGTATGTCCAGTTTGCGGCTCTATGGCTACCAGAGATATTGATCCAGTTACTGGTAAAATGGATGCAGTTCGAAGGTGCACAAATGGTTTTAATTGTTCGGCACAGACTATTGAAAGAATCAAGCATTTTGTATCAAGAAAAGCGTTTGATATTGATGGCCTGGGTGCCAAGCAAATTGAATTCTTTTATAAAAATAAATTAATAAACGAACCTGGTGATATTTTTTCTTTAGAAGAGAGAAATAAATTAATTGGTCTAAATAGTTTTGAGGGTTGGGGCACGACTAGTGTAAATAATCTTTTTTTGGCAATCAATGAAAAAAGAACCATTGAATTTTCTAGACTTCTTTTTGCACTAGGTATTCGCCATATTGGGCAAGGAAATTCTGTTATAATAGGAAGGCATTATTTATCTTGGTCGAAAATGCTTTCATCTCTAAGAGCTGCCAAAGATTACACAGGTGAGCTATGGGATGATCTACTTTCTATAGACGGAATGGGTAATGCAGCTGCGACATCATTAGTTAACTTCTTTAATGAACCATTAAACATTAATATTGTGAATAACTTACTGAGTTTTATAGTCGTCCAAGATACATTAGAACCTTCTATAAACTCTAAAATATCGGGAAAGATTATAGTTTTTACTGGTAAGTTTGAAAAGTTTTCTAGAGATGAAGCTAAGTCTCAAGCTCAACTACTGGGGGCTAAAGTATCAGGAAGCGTTTCAGCAAAAACTAGTTTTGTAATTTATGGTCCGGGTGCTGGTTCTAAGTATAAAAAAGCTAGAGAATTAGGTATCACTATTATGAGTGAAGACGAATGGATTGAGTTTCTAAATTAATAAAACTAAACCTTTGATCTAATTAAGGCCAAATATCTGGAGCTTCAAAATATTATGTGTAAATATTTATTATTATTGTTATTCGCTTTTCTGTTAATAGGCTCATGTTCAGCTTACCCTGACTATAACAAGTATAGTAATGTCCCAACTCAAAAATCAGATAATATGTACACGCCTTATAATGAAACAGATGAGGCGGAAACTGAGATTAATTATTTACTAGACATTATAAAGAATGAACAAAAACATGGCTTGATAGTTTTTGGAGCTAATTGGTGTCATGATAGCCGTTCATTTGCAGCTACTTTGAATAGTATACGATTTGAAAAACTCTTGAAAAATAACTATGAGATCCTTTATGTTGATGTAGGGGATAAAGATAAAAACATAAATTTAATTAGAAAATATGGTGTTCAAGGCGAATTTGGAACCCCAACAGTATTTGTTATCAATTCAAATGGCAGGGTTTTAAATTTAAATACTGCTGTGTCTTGGCGAAACGCACATAGTATTGATGATGACTATAAATACGAATACCTGAAGTCATTTATAGAATGAAATGAAATTATATTTAAAGTTTAAATTGCCGGCCTTTTATTAGAGAGTTTCTACCGTATTTGCTGCGAATGCTATCAGTAACTCGTTCGGCTTTCCCGCGTTTTAAAGCCATAGGATCAAGAAGAATTCCATGATCTCCTAACGGTTTGCTAAGATTCGAAAGTGAAACTCCAATTAGCCGGAATTTCTGATCCTTAGCTTCTCCTTCTAACAATGTTAAGCAAGTATTGAATATTGTATCTGCTAATTGTGTGACTTGAGGTAATGTTCTTCTTCTAGTTATGGTTTTGAAGTTACTTGTCTTTAACTTAAGCGTGATGGTGTATCCTGCTAAATTTAGACTTTTGCACCTATCTGATGTAGCTAAAGATACCTTCCAAAGTATATTGCTTAATGTATCCAAAGAACTGATGTCATTATTAAATGTCGTCTCCGAGGATATAGATTTACGTTTCTTGTAGCTTTTAACGGGGCGATTGTCTTCAGCTCTCGCTAGTTTTGCAATACGTAAGCCAGAATCTCCGAATTGAATAAACATTTCTTTATCAGTCCAAGTTCTTATATCTGATATTTTATTAATACCTACTTGCTTAAGTTTATTTTTAAAAGATGGACCAACTCCATAAATAAAGCTGACAGGTTTTTCTGAGAGGAAGTTTACTGCCTCATTCTTTCCAATTATTGCAAAACCATTTGGTTTGTTTAGATCTGAAGCAATTTTAGCTAAAAACTTGTTATAAGATAGCCCAACCGAAACAGTAATTCCTACCTCATTAATAATGGTGTTTTGAAGCCTTACTAAAACTTGGCATGGGTCCATTTTGTGGATTTTTTTTGTTCCTTTTAAATCCAAAAAGGCCTCGTCAATTGAAAGGGGCTCGACTAATGGTGTAAGTTCTTGCATCATACTTTTAATTAATAAACCTACTTTTTTATATTTTTGCATATTCCCTGATATTACCACAGCATTTGGGCATAATTTTAACGCTTGATACATTGGCATTGCAGAGCGAACTCCAAAAATACGAGCATTATAGCATGCGGCAGAAACTACTCCGCGTCTTCCGCCGCCGACTATTACAGGTTTATTTCGTATTTCAGGATTGTCTCTTTTTTCAACTGAACAAAAAAAAGAGTCGCAATCGATGTGTGCTATATTTAAAAATTTTATTTCTTCATGGTTTATAATATTGAATGAATTGCACGCAGAACATTTTTTAGTGTCTGAATATAAGCCGCAATCACGACAAAGATTAAATGCTGTGTTCATATTTCCCAGACTTTTTATCACAGTTTTAATTAATCATAATAATTAATTAATTAATTGTTATGATAAAAGGGTATATGAAAAAAATACTAATAGTAGAAGACAATGAATTAAACATGAAGCTCTTTAATGATCTTTTGGAGACAAGTGGGTATGAAACACGACAAACACGTGAGGGTCTCAAGGCTATAAGTATTGCCAAGAAGTTTTTACCTGATTTAATATTAATGGATATTCAATTACCTGAAGTTTCAGGCCTTGAAGTTGCAAAATGGATCAAAGATGATGATAATCTATCAGATATTCCTATAGTAGCGATAACTGCTTTTGCTATGAAGGGGGATCAAGAAAGGATACTTGATGGTGGTTGTGAGGCTTATTTATCTAAGCCTATCTCAATAAGCACATTTTTAGATACCATAGGAAATCTGGTTAACTAAGGTTAAGATAAACTAAGAGTATTTATTTAATCTTACCTTCTTTAAAGTCTACATGCTTTCTAGCAACAGGGTCGTATTTCTTTTTGACCATTTTTTCTGTCATTGTTCTGGAGTTCTTTTTTGTGACGTAAAAGTAGCCTGTTCCGGCTGTACTATTTAAACGAATTTTAATTGTGGTTGGCTTCGCCATTGAACTAGTACCTCTTGTTAATATAAATGCGCAATTAGTTTAGTTAATGCTTTATGTCAACACGCCAATTTATGCTTTTGGGTAGGTATCTGTGATGAATTTACCTCTCTCGGCGCGTGAGAAAAATATGTTTGAAGGTAGTGATTGAAAATTTAAATATTCCACTAAAGCATTTAACATCATTTTGGTTGCCCGTTGAAGATTAAGTTCCCAAATTTGTTCGAAGGTGAACCAAGCAACATCTTCAAGTTCAGCCGTATCAGAAATATCAGGTAGCCTTTTCGTATCAATATTTTTTATAAAAAACCATGCATCAAATCTTTTATGCCTGTGTGGAGGAGTTATTGCTCTACCAAATACTTCAATGCCATCTAAACTAGGTGTAAGGCCAGCTTTGTAAAATTCATTCCAAGTAGATTTAGAGGTTGTTTTATGATCTTCTTTTCTACCTATCATTAAAGAGGTTTCCTCATATGTCTCACGTAATGACGCTAAAACTAAAGCTCTAGCTTTGCGGGGGTTATAAGCTGTCTCTAATATTGTTTTTGTACGTATTGATAGTTCTCCTGTATATTTTGCATAACTATCAGATTTATCAACCCTTCCCCCTGGGAAAACATAAACACTTGGCATGAAGTCATGCTTTATTGACCTTTTTCCCATAAGTATTTTGAGTTTATTTTTTGGCCCATGAGTTAATACTATAGTAGATGCCAGTCGAGGACGAGGGGCGCGATCCAAATTTTTACGTTTACTGAGTTCTGAATTCGTCAATTTTGGAGGCTCAAGAGATGTATTAAGGTGACTTTTCACTTTTTGTTTTTCCGACGTTTTCGTTTTGAATAATCGTCACGTCGAAGATTACGAATTTTAGGTATCGGTCCCTTATCAGGTTTTGATTGCATTTCAAAAATTAAGCCGCCAGTTATTGGTGTTGACTCAACTAGTTTTGCTTTTATTTTCCGTCCAAACTTATACGTTTTACCGCTATCGCTTCCTATTAGAGATTTTCTTTTTTCATCATGAATAAAGTATTCCCTTCCTAGACTCCTGGAAGGTATTAACCCGTCTGCCCCTGTCTCATCTAAAGTAATGAATAGTCCAAATTTTGTAACGCCAGTGATTCGAGCATCAAATATCACACCAACCTTATTATCCAAGTATGATGCAATATACCTGTCCTTTGCGTCTCGTTCGGCAGCCATTGCGCGTCTTTCGGTGTTTGATATGTGTTCTGCAGTTTCCTTTAGGCGTGATATTTCACTTTTTGTTGACCCGTCCTCCCCTAAGTCAAATGCTTTTATGAGTGCTCGGTGCACAATTAAATCTGAGTATCTTCGAATTGGGGAGGTAAAATGGGTATAATTAGATAAATTAAGTCCGAAGTGCCCTTTGCGCTCCGCATCGTAGATCGCTTGGCTTTGACTACGAAGAACAGCCATACCCACACTTTCTGATAGGCCTTTTGTTTCTGCTATTTTTAATAACGCATTAAGTTTTTGCGTAGTTGCTCGCTCTCCTGCAGAAAGTTTTAATCCTAACACTGACAAATAATCAGCCAAACCGCCTAATTTTTCACGTTTTGGAGGTTCGTGGAGACGCGATAAAGAAGCTATATTTTTTTCAGATAAAGCTTCTGCTGCTGCAACATTTGCTTGTATCATGAACTCTTCTACCAATTTGTGGGCGTCAAATCTTTCTTTAATAGTAATGCTTGAAACATTGCCTTTTTTATCGATATGAACCTTACGTTCGGGTAATTCAATATTTAGTGGTGCTCTTTTCTCCCGTGCATTTTTCAAGGATGCATATGCTCTAAAAATATTTTGAATAGTCTTATTGACGGTTTGCGTATGCTCTCCATAATTATTTTTATAGGACTCTTGAGCTTGCATATATGTGAGGCGAGCATTGGAGCTCATTATACCTCTACAAAAGCGGTGGGAAACCTTTTCCCCATTTTCATTGAATAAAATATTAACAGCGAGGCACGCTCTATCCTCATTTGGTTTTAATGAGCATAAATTAGAAGAAAGTATATGCGGTAACATAGGCTCAACTGTATCTGGTAAGTATACTGAATTTCCTTTCAGACGTGCTGCTATGTCTAGGGGGCTATCTGGTGTCACGTAAGCTGCTACGTCAGCAATAGCGACCCAAACATCCCAGCCTCCCTCTTCGGTAGGGCTTGCTGTTATTGCATCATCAAAATCTTTTGCATCATCTGGATCTATCGTGATTAAATCTAAATGCCTCAAATCAATGTGGCTCTTTGATAATTTCGGTAATTTAAGTGCTTCAGCTTGGCTTATCACGTCTTCAGGGAAGCCAATGGGTATGTTATGCTCATATAATGAGATTATAGTTGCAATATTTCCCTTTCGTGTGGATTCAATAATCTCTGTAATCTCAGCGAGCCTAGTCTCTTTAATATTTCTACGAGACGCTTGAAACCATACGAGGTCATTTAACTTTGCTTCATCCGGAACTTTGACCGGCTTGTAAACATGACGAGACTTTTTATTCACAGGCTGTATTAACCACCCTCTACCATTTTGTTGCAATATTCCAAGTTGTTTTGAGGGGCCACTACCTAATCGCTTTATGACTTGTCCGACTATCAAACCATCTATCTGTTTAATCTGGCAGAGTGCGCGTGAACCAACACCGACTGTGGCTTTGTTTCTTGCACTCTTCTTAACACTTGATAGGCCCTCTTTGACGATAATTTGTGGTGCTGGTGTTTGTTTTTTCCATATTTCAGGTGTACCTATCATATCTCCATGTTCATCTATGTCTAAAATTTTGATTACCATTACTCCTGGTAAGTCATCTGTTTTTTTGAACGTTTTATTCTTGGATTTAATTAAAAGACCATTTTCTACCATATCACTTAATAATTGCCTGAGTAGTCGTCTATCAGGACCCTTTACTTGAAGTAATCTTGCTAACATTTTGTTGTCATACCTGTCAGGGTATTCGCTGACGGCTTTTAGTATGCTGTCGCGGCTTAATTCCATGGTATAATTCGATCCTGATTTTTTAAATTAATTAACTTCTGTAAGATTTCAAGTAAAAGAGTTAGCACCTGCTTTGAGCCCAAGGCTTAAAATGGGTTTAGCTAGTTTTTTTTGCTGTCTTTTTCTTTGCTGTCTTTTTCTTTGCTGTCTTTTTCTTTGGGCTTTTTGCTATTTTTGCCGCAATGTATTCAAGCGCCATATCTAAAGTGATGTCTTCTGGATTCTTATCCTTTGGTAAAGTGGCATTTACTTTTTCGTATTTAATATAAGGTCCATAGCGTCCAGACATGACTGAAATTACTTCATTGCTTTCGGGATGCTTGCCTATTTCTTTTAACACGGTAGCGCTGTTTGCTCTACGGCCTGGATTGGCAACTTTTTCAGCAATTAATTCAACAGCCCTGTTCATTCCTAAATTAAACATATCTTCTGGATCTTTCAGGCTAACGAAGGTTTTATTATGCTTAAGGTATGGTCCAAATCTTCCTAAAGCAGTTATGATCTGGTTACCATCTTCTGGGTGTTCCCCAATTTTTCTTGGTAAGTTGATTAAGCGTAAACCTTTTTCCAGATCCATTAAATCATAGGGCCAGCTCTTTGGTAAACTTGTACGTTTAGGTTTTTTGTCAGTTTCCATTTCGACATATGGTCCATAACGACCAGATTTTAAAATAATATCAGATCCATTATCTGGATGCTGCCCCAAGAGTTTATCTTCGATAGGAGTATTTGTATCATCACCTCCGAATGGTCTTGTAAACTTACATTCAGGGTAGTTCGAGCACCCAACAAATGCTCCAAATTTTCCTAGCTTAAGGCTAAGTTCGCCATCTACACACGAACTACATTTTCGTGGATCTGTACCATCCTCTTTATCTGGAAAAACTGATGAACGAAGAGCATCATTTAATGCGTCTAGTACGTTTGTTACCCTGAGATCCTTAGTTTCATCAACTGAACTAGAGAATTCACTCCAAAATTCTTTTAGAAAAGTTTTCCAATTTAAATTTCCTGCGGATACTTTGTCAAGATTCTCTTCTAATTTAGCAGTGTAGTCATATTGAACGTATTTTCCGAAAAAATTTTCAAGAAAAGCCGCCAGTAATCGTCCTTTATCTACTGGCGTAAAACGTCTTTTATCTAAGCTCACATATCCTCGATCTTGAAGTACTTTTAAAATTGAGGCATAGGTTGATGGCCTGCCAATTCCGAGTTCTTCCATTTTCTTCACAAGACTAGCCTCTGAGTACCTTGGTGGAGGTTGAGTGAAGTGCTGCTCAGCCTTTACATCACTTGCTTTTATTAAATCATTTACTGTCAATTGGGGTAAAAGGGTATTTGATTGACTCTCAGATTCTTCTGTAGATAGAGGCTTTGTCTCTTCGTAGAGTCTTAAAAATCCATCGAATTTAATTACTTGACCTGTTGACCTTAATCTCACAGATTTTTTTTGGTCACCCATTTCAATTGTAGTACGTTCAAGTTTTGCCGCGGACATTTGAGAGGCCATAGCGCGCTTCCAAATTAACTCATAGAGTTTTTTCATATCTCCTGACAGCGATAAGCTTTGTGGAGTTCTCGAAAAACTTGTAGGGCGAATTGCTTCATGAGCCTCTTGAGCATTTTTTGCTTTTGTTTTGTAAACTCTATGCTGGCCGGGTAGATATTTTTCTCCGAAATTCGCTTCAATAGCTGCTCTGCAATCACTTATTGCTTCACCAATCATTGAGATTCCATCCGTACGCATATAAGTAATCAGACCGGTTGTTTCTCCGCCTATATCAACGCCTTCATATAACATTTGAGCCGTACGCATTGTTTGAGTTGCAGAAAACCCTAACTTACGCGATGCTTCTTGCTGCAATGTTGATGTCATGAAGGGAGCTTGAGGGTTTCTCGCCACTGGTTTGCTATCTATTGAAATAACATTCAATTTTGAAGAAACTAAGGTGTTCTTTGCTTTTGAAGCTTGTTCTGCGTTTATAAGAGAAAATTTTTCTAGTTTTTCTCCATCTAGATAGACAAGCCGTGCAGGAAAATCCGACCCTTGAGAGTTTTCTATCATTGCGTTAATTGACCAGTATTCCCTTGAGTCAAATTTTTCGATTTCAGTTTCACGTTCGCATACTAAACGAAGGGCAACAGATTGAACTCTTCCAGCAGATCTAGCGCCTGGAAGCTTTCTCCATAGTACCGGTGACAATGTGAACCCTACAAGATAATCAAGAGCTCTTCTTGCTAGATAAGCCTCAACGAGTTCCATGTCCAGTTGCCTTGGTTTAGCAATGGCTTCAGTAACTGACTTTTTTGTAATTGCATTGAATACAACACGCTCAATAGTTTTTCCTTTGAGAAGGTCTTTCTTTCCGGATAAGACATCAAGTAGATGCCACGAAATTGCCTCGCCTTCTCTATCTGGGTCGGTAGCTAATATTAGTTTATCAGCTTTTTTGAGAGAAGTTTCTATATCCTTCACCCGCTTTTTTGATTGGGTATCAATTGACCAAGACATTTTAAATTCATTATCAGGATCTACGGATCCATTTTTACTAGGCAGGTCACGTATGTGCCCAAAACTTGCAAGAACCTCATAGTTTTTACCCAAGTACTTTTCTATTGTCTTGGCTTTTGCTGGCGACTCAACAATGACTAGATTCATGAGTAAGTTCTCTTGTTATTATAGTATATTATTTTTAAGACGTGAATTAATATGCATTTATTGGAAACACTTGGGCGATGACTTTAAAATTGTCAACCATTTCAATAATTGTTTTAATTTGGAGTCTAAATTAATCATAAATATACATTGTACTGTATTTTATAATATCACTTTCCAAATTTACTTTCTGCTCCCTTAGCAATGCGTTTAATATTTTCTGAGTGACGAAAAACTATAATAACTGCTAAAATTGAAGATACTATTGCGAGCTTTGAGTGATTTAAAGAAAATGCGATCAGCGGTGTTAAAGTTGCTGCCGCTATAGCTGCGAGAGATGACATTCGGGATATCAAAGCTACCACCAACCAAACTAATCCTGTAAGTGAAGCAACTACCCACGATGAAGCTATAAGGAAACCAAAAAAAGTGGCCACTCCCTTTCCACCTCTAAATTTAAGCCAAATTGGATAACAATGGCCAATTAATGCTGAAGCGCCTGCTATTAACCCAAAATTTACCCCGTAGAAATATTCAAAAATGAATAAAGCCATTGCGGCCTTTGAGCCATCCAAAAACAAAGTGATTAGTGCAATGCTTTTATTGCCAGTTCTTAAAACATTGGTTGCGCCTATATTTCCCGATCCAATTTCACGTATGTCACCCTTGCCATTGAGGTGCACTACGATCAAACCAAATGGGATTGACCCAAGTAAATAGCCGGCTAAAAAAGTAATAAGAATTTGCATTTTACGCTAGTATATTTGTTAATTACTGAAGTCAAATACAAGCTTACCTTTGCATATGGTTTTGATGTTTCTTCCAGTCATTAATCTTCCATCGAACGGCGTATTTTTCGATTTTGATAAAAAATCTTTACCCTTGCACACCCAGGGTGTATTTGGATCAAATATTATGAGGTCTGCTGGAGCAGATTTACTTATTCTGCCGCTATCTAGTCCTAATAGTTTAGCCGGGTTGCAAGTTAAAGCTGCAAGAAATTTCATCAAGTTTAGTTGTTTATCTGCAACCAGTGACAGGCCTGCAGCCAGAAGAGTTTCAAGGCCTATAGCTCCTGACGCCGCTTGGGCGTAAGGCAAACGTTTTTCTCCAGCTGGACGGGGGTCATGAGATGAAACAATAACATCGATGATTCCTTGATTTATACCTTTTAGTAAAGCTAATCTGTCGGACTCTTCTCTTAATGGGGGATCTAGTTTTGCGAAAGTTCGATAATCACCAATATCGTTTTCATTCAAACTTAAATGATTAATGCTAACCGAACATGAAATATTGGGATGCTTTAGTTTCGCTTGTTTAATTGCGTTTAATGATTTTGAGGATGAAATTAAATCTATTAAAAGTTTTCCATCGGTGAGTTCTGCTAGGGCTATATCACGTTGAACTATGATGAGCTCTGAAACCGCGGGAGACGATGAAAGTCCCAACCGCGCTGAAAAATCACTTTCATGGGCAACGGTATTAATACTCAATGAGCTTTCTAAAGGGCGAGAAGATATTAAACAATCAAAATTACTAGAGTAAGACAAGAGTCTTCGCATAGTTTGTGCATTTGTAATTGGTAATGCACCATTCGAAAACATTAGTGCCCCAGCCTCTGACATCAACCCAATTTCTGTTAAAGTGCTTCCATCTAAGTTTTTAGTGAGAGCTCCAGCAGCAAAGATGTTAATTGGAGCATTTTCTGCTTTTCGGTTTATGAAATCAACTAACGAAATATCGTCAATCACAGGATTAGTGTCAGGCATCAATACGATTGAGGTAATGCCACCTGCTGCTGCTGCTTTGGCTGCTGTATTTATAGTTTCTCGATTTTCTTTTCCTGGCTCTCCAGTATTTACTCGCATATCTATCAGACCAGGCGCACATACGAGGCCTTGAGCATCAATTATTTGTCCTTTGGTTTTAACCTCGGGTCCAAAATCAGATATAGTTCCTGATTCTATAAGTATGGAACCAAGTTTATCATAACCGTCCTCAGGATTAATAATTCTTGCATTTATTATGGTTGAAGTATTCATTTATTGTTGTCCTGGGACTCAGATAAAGCGTGTAATATTCCCATCCGCATAGCAACCCCAGTCTCAACTTGTTTCTTTATCAAACTAATTTGTTCATCATCTGCTATTTCAGAGCTAATCTCTACCCCGCGGTTCATAGGGCCGGGGTGCATTACGAATGTTTTCTTTTTGGTATATGCAATTTTTTCTTTGTCTAGACCGTAAAAGTGAAAGTATTCACGTTTCGAGGGAATTAACGCATCAGACATACGTTCTAATTGGAGGCGTAGCATGATAACTATGTCGCAGTCTTCTAGGCCTTCCTTCATATTATTAAAGACACTGACTCCCCATGTTTTCGCTTCTGGTGGGAGCAGGGTTTTAGGTCCAATTAAACGAACCTCTGCGCCAAGCATATTCAATAATTTTACATTTGATCTTGCAACCCTTGAATGAAGTATATCACCGCAAATTGCTATTCTTAAACCAGAAATTTTTTTAAACGCTGATTTTATCGTCAGTGCATCAAGAAGAGCTTGAGTGGGGTGTTCGTGCATTCCATCGCCTGCATTGATAACTGAACAACTGACTTTTTGCGCAAGCAAGGCGGGGGCTCCTGATGCGCTGTGGCGAACCACAAGAATATCTGGATTCATTGCGTTTAGCGTTGCTGCGGTATCCATCAAGGTTTCGCCTTTTTTGATAGAACTACTTGCAATTTGCATTGATATTGTATCAGCCCCTAGTCGTTTAGCAGCCAATTCAAAGCTTTTTTCAGTCCTGGTGGAGTTTTCAAAAAATAAATTAATTAATGTTTTGCCCTTCAATACTCTGTTATTTGGATTTTTTTGAATATTAAGGTCGAGATAATGTTCGCCGAGCGATAATAGTGTTTCAATATCAGGTCTGTTAAAATCACCAATAGAGAGACAGTGTATTTTATTAAAAGGGTAACCGAATGAGCCAAGTTTTGTGGTTTGCTGAGGAAAGAAGTCTTCTGAACTCAAAGAGTGATTAAATACTTTTGCCGCGCTTATAATGCCAGCCCAATGTTTTTGTGGAATAGTACCGCTATCATACCAGCCTTGAATCGTTGTTGCGGCTTTATCTAATGCCCTTGAAGCTGGACGAATTCCACCGAAAATATTATCAATGATATTTTTTGAGTAAGTCATTGTCTGCGTGTACGAAAATTTCGTACATTGTCAAGCCTTCAATCTCATTTTATATTTAGTTTGCTCTTAATCGGTCGAGAAGTCCTTGCAATATGTATGCAGCTGCGAGTTTATCAACATTCTTTTTTTGTTTCTCTCTACTTAAGTCTGCATCAATCATTCCGCGTTTAACTGCTAAAGTAGATAATCGTTCATCCCATAAAAAGATTGGTATATTTCTCACGCGTATTAAATTACTACAAAAATCTTTTACAGATTGAGACCGGGGCCCATAGGAACCGTTCATATTTATTGGTAACCCCATAATAATTGCCGAAGCTTTGTATTGATCATAAATTGAAAATAATTTTTCAGCATCTAGAGAAAACTTTGTTCTTTTGATTGTGGTAAACGGTGTTGCTATCAGTCGTGTTATATCACTGGATGCAATGCCAAGTGTTTTGGTGCCTGGATCTACTCCAATGAGAGACCCTGTTGTTTTTTTTAGTTCTTCTAAATCTATTAAACTCATATTTTATTGCTAATTAAATCATATTACAAACTACTTACTGGCTTTAATTACTCATATTGGTTTAAGTCTGCAATGCCTTAAATTTCATAGATACTATAAATATGTTTCTTGTATTGGATAATTTTTACTTGATTTTATGACCTCGGAGTTGACAGCGCTGTCATAATACTGCTTTAAAGTTCTTGATTTGTATGAAATAAAATATTTTTAGGGGAAAAAATGTCATTATCGAATTTAGACTTATGGGTTCTTGGTGCTTATGCTGTCATGTTGCTAGGCGTTGCCTTATATGTATCTAGAGAAAAAGATGGTCATTCAAAAAACACAGAAGATTATTTTTTAGCTGGGAAGTCCCTTCCATGGTGGGCAATAGGCGCCTCATTGATAGCGGCCAACATATCTGCTGAGCAAATAATTGGTATGTCAGGTGAAGGATTTCGTATTGGTTTGGCTATTGCAGCCTATGAATGGCAAGCTGCAATAGTATTAATATTGGTTGCCAAATACTTTTTACCTATATTCTTGAAACGCGAAATTTATACAATGCCTCAGTTTTTAGAAACTCGATATGGATCAGGTGTTAAGACATTAATGTCAGGATATTGGATATTTCTATATACGGCAGTAAATTTAACAACTGTTCTATGGTTGGGTGCACTCGCTGTGAATACATTAACAGGTCTTTCGATATTAACCAGCATGGCAGCTCTCGGCGGTTTTGCTATACTTTATTCATATTGGGGTGGACTAAAAGCTGTAGCTTTAACTGATATTATTCAGGTGGTAATATTGGTTATCGGTGGATTTATTATAGCTTGGCTAACTATGGGAATTATCGGTGGCGATAGCGGCGTTCTTGGTGGGTTTGAAAGAATGTACACTGAGCTTCCTGGTAAATTTGATATGATATTTGAAAAGGACCAATACGGGTATGATACTATGCCGGGTATTTGGACGCTATTAGGTGGACTTTGGATACTTCATCTTAATTACTGGGGTTTTAATCAGTATATTATCCAACGCGCTTTAGGTGCTAAAGATATTAGAGAGGCCCAAAAAGGCTTAGTTTTTGCGGCTGCCTTAAAGTTATTAATGCCGCTTATTATTGTATTACCGGGCATAGCAGCAGTTATGTTGGCTACGCCTGAGTTTGGAGTATTAAATACAGAAGTATTAGCAGACAAAACGGACAGAGCGTACCCTGAAGTAATGCGTATAATGCCTAGTGGTCTTCGTGGATTAATATTTGCGGCTCTAGTTGCAGCGATCGTTTCTTCTTTAGCTTCAATGATGAACTCCATATCAACAATATTTACCATGGACATTTATAAAATGGCTAAGTCAGGTCGATCAGAAAGTCATTATGTGATGGTCGGAAGACTAACAGCGGTTAGCGCTATGATATTCGCAGTCATAATCGCTCAGCCAATTTTTCAAAACATGGAGAGTGCCTTTCAAACCGTACAAGAATTAACAGGATATGTGGCTCCAGGAGTGGTATCGGTTTTCTTGTTAGGTATGTTTTATAAATCAGCAAACTCATCAGGAGCCTATGCAATGTTAATTGCATCTATTGTTTTGTCGCCTGCAGTGGCATTCTTTTTCCCTGACTTCCAGTTTGTAAATCGTATTTGGGCAATATTCCTTGGTTGTGCGGTTTTGGGAGTAGTAGTATCAAAGTTTACTAATGCCCCTCTGAAGGAGCAATCAGTTAACCTAGGCGATATAAACTTTAAGACTTCAGCTAGTTTTAACATGTGGTCAGTTATTATAGGTCTATCATTGATAGCGCTTTATGCGGCTTTCTGGTAAATACATGAATTATGAAATATGAAATATACATTAGTAAAGGAAAATCCTGTGTATAAAAAAAACCTAATATCTAGTGGCGCAGCAGTACTCATGAGCGCTTCATTAATGGCATGCTCTGCGCAAAATCAAAGTTTAAGTTTGACGGCAGGTACTGTGAATCCATCCATATGGCCGACAGCTCAAAGCCCTGTAGGGATAGATCCTAAAGTAGAGAGTGAAATTACGACAATAATGGAAGGAATGACGCTTCGGCATAAAGTGGGTCAGGTTATTCAGGGTGACATTGGTTCTCTTACTCCTGAGGATTTAAAGGTCTATCCTTTAGGTTCAGTTCTTAATGGCGGTAATTCAGCACCGAATGGTGATAATAGGTCTCCCGCGTCTGACTGGATAAAACTAGCGGATGAATTTTACGAAGCTTCAAAAGATGCTTATGGTGAGGGCGTACCTTTCATTCCTTTACTGTGGGGCACTGACGCAGTCCATGGTCATAATAATGTTCCGGGAGCTACAGTTTTTCCTCATAATATAGGATTGGGTGCAACTAGAAATCCTGCTCTAATGAGAAAAATTGGTGAAATTACTGCAAAGGAAATAAGGGTAGGGGGACAGGAGTGGACTTTTGCTCCAACTATCGCAGTTGTCAGAGATGATAGATGGGGAAGAACTTATGAGGGTTACTCTGAAAACCCAGATGTTACCGTATCCTATGCTGGCGAGTTAATAAAAGGTATACAGGGGGAGCCAGATTCTGAAAATTGGTTAAAAGGTAATAATGTAATAGCTACTGCTAAACACTTTCTTGGTGATGGCGGAACAACATTAGGAATAGACCAGGGTGACAATGCTGATACTGAAGAAGAGTTAAGGGATAGACACGGAGCTGCTTACCCGGTTGCTATAAATGCAGGTGCTCAATCAGTGATGGCATCATTTTCGAGTTGGCAGGGTGTGAAACTGCATGGGCATAAAGGACTTTTAACCGATGTCCTTAAGGGCCAGATGGGATTTGATGGATTTATTGTAGGTGATTGGAACGGCCATGGCCAACTTGATGGTTGCACTGTAGAAAGTTGCCCAGCTGCTCTTCATGCAGGATTAGATATGTACATGGCTCCAGATAGTTGGAGAGGTTTGTTTGAAAATACTTTGAAGCAGGCAGAAAACGGTGAAATAGATCTTGATAGGCTTGATGATGCTGTGCGCAGAATATTACGAGTAAAGATAAGATCAGGATTAATGAGTGCTGGCAAGCCCTCTGAGAGACCAGGAGCAGCTGATTATGACGTTTTGAAGGACCCGGTCTCAAAAGAGGTTGCGCGTCAGGCGGTGCGCGAAAGTCAAGTTTTAATTAAAAACAATGGTATTTTACCATTGTCTCCAAAGTCAACTATTTTGGTTGCTGGTGATGGAGCAGATAATATTGGTAAACAATCTGGAGGCTGGACTTTATCATGGCAAGGAACTGGAAATGAAAACTCTGATTTTCCCGGTGGGACTTCATTTCTTGATGGAATAACAAGGCACCTTAATAAAGCTGATGGGCAGGTCATCCTCGCTGATGCTGATGGTAACTATTCTGGCAAACCTTCCGCAGCTATTGTTGTTTTTGGTGAAGAGCCATATGCAGAGTTTAAAGGGGACAGAGACAATCTTGCTTACAAGCCAGGTGATGATAGTGACCTATTGCTACTTAAGAAGTTTAAATCTGAAGGTATTCCGACTGTAGCTATATTTTTAACCGGGCGTCCCCTATGGATGAATAGAGAAATTAACTCTAGTGATGCTTTTGTGGCTGCTTGGCTTCCTGGCTCTGAGGGAGGTTATGCTACTGACTTGCTCTTTACAAATTCGGATGGTGAAACCGATTTTGATTTTGTAGGAAAACTTCCATATTCTTGGCCCAAGATAGCTACTCAAACATCCTTAAACTACGATGATGAAAACTATGAACCGCTTTTTGCTTATGGTTACGGTTTATCTTATTCTAATCCTGGTAATGTTGGCGTTCTTTCTGAAAATGCAGGGATAGATTTGAAAGTCATTAACGATAGTGATTTTTTTAAGGCAGGTAAAGCAATGTACCCATGGACCATGACAGTCTCTGATGAATTTGGAGAAACAGTAGTGAAAACTTCTAGGGATGTTTCGCCTGGTAAAATAGTTTCTATTTATTCTACAGATGATGGCGTTCAAGAAAATACTCGTACTATTAATTTTAATGGTGAGGGGAAGGGTGCATTTGCCATTAGTAAAAATCCTCCGGCTAACTTAACAAGGCAGAATACCGCAGATATGGCAATTTATATGAGAGTTAGATTTGATGACTTAGACCCTGAAGACAAGTTATCTCTTTCAGTTGATTGCGGCGTAAACTGCTCAAAACCTCTTGCTTTGAATAAAGCCTCTTCAGGTCTAGATAGCAGCGAGTGGGTTGAATTATCATTGAAATTATCCTGCTTTGCTGCTGCTTCTGACATGGAATATGTAAATAGTGCTTTCTTGCTAGAAACTTCTGATGCACTCTCAGTTAGCATATCAGATGTAAAATTAGTGTCGAATGAAGGTGATGCTATCTGCATTGATTAATAAATGTTAGATTGTTAAGGTCTGAGAGATAGTTGCTAGCTTTCAGACTTTAATTGCTGGAAGCAGCTCCTATTAGGGGCGCAGTAGGATCAATGAGTAATCGAAGTGGAACATTTTCCATTCTTTGTGTCATTTTACCTTTATTTTTAAATTTTTCTAACGCTGAGTCCGCTCCAAGGTATTCTTCTAGGTGCTGAGATACGCCACCAGCTAAAACAGCTCCCTGCCATGAGCCACTTGAAAGCACGGCATTACCTATGAAGTTCATCAGTGTATTTGCTGTAAACTCACAAGTTTGTATTGAGACTAAGCTACCACAACTTGCTTCTTCGGTGATAGATTTTGCGTCTAATATTTTATTTTCTAAGCCATTTATTTTAAGAAGAGCTTCATAAACATTTTCTAGTCCTTGCCCTGAGCAAATGTCCTCAAAAGATACATATTTTAATTTACTCTGTAATAATTTATGAATCTCTATTTCGAGTTTATCCATAGGTGAATAGGGTTGATGCCCACCTTCAGTCGGCATAACTGCCCATTTATTAGCTGCATCACGCATCAGTAAAGCTTGCCCTAGTCCCGTGCCTGCTCCCGCTACAGCGGTGGTGTGCTTCCCAGATAGAACACAAGAGGCGTCTCCTGTTTGTAGTACCTTAAATGCTTTTGACGGCAATTCTGGAATTGATCTTGCCATAGCAGCAAAGTCATTCATGAACACAAGCCGTTCAAAACCGAAACGTGATATCAAGTCATCTCTTTTGACAGTCCAGCTATTATTAGTGAGTTTTACTGTATTTTTATCGACTGGACCCGCCAAAGCAAATACACCCTGTAGTGGATTTTTATTTGGTGAAGCTATAGTTAAAAAATGTTCCAAAGCATCGCCGAATGCGTCATAATGCTTTGAGGGAGAGCTCCAAACGTGTTCAAGATTAGGTAAACCGTTTCTGTCTGAACTGGCTATGGCAAAACGAATATTCGTTCCCCCAATATCTCCAACTATCATGGGTTTAACCACATTTTCCCCTTTTGCCTTACAGGCATATAATTATATATATATTGGATAGATAGAAATGACAGCGCTGTCAATAAATCTATCTGATCTTATCTTAATTTATTTAAATAAGTATAGGGCTTTCATTGACCTTTGCCTCTACCTAAGTCATTCTGGTGATCAAAGGACTCAATTCAAGAATGATTTTATGAAAACAACAATCACAGACGTTGCCAAGCTTGCTGATGTCTCAATGAAGACAGTTTCCCGCGTCCTAAATAATGAACCAAATGTTGCCAAGAAAACACGTGAAAAAGTTTTACGCGCTGCAAAAGAGTTAAGGTATTCACCAAATCTAGCGGCAAAGGGCTTAGCAAGTTCAAAATCTTACCTAATTGCCCTGCTTTATGATAACCCTAGTCCTAATTATATTGCGAATATTCAAAAAGGAGCGATTAAAGCATGCCGGGATAATAATTATTACCTTGTAATTGAGCCGCTAAGTATGACGAATGCAAATGCTGGTGATGAAGTTGAAAAGTTGCTTGAACGTCTTCCAGTAGATGGAATAATATTAACCCCACCTTTGTGCGATGATAAAGATGTTTTAGGTATTTTAAGAAGTTTGAAAATACCTTATGTTCCTGTCGCCCCTACAATAGAAATTAACGGTGTATCATCAGTCAAGATGGATGATGTTCAAGCATCCTTTGAAATGACTGAATATTTGATTAAGAGCGGTCACAAAAAAATTGGTTTTATTAAAGGTCATATAGAGCATAGCGCAACGGCATTAAGGTATAAAGGCTATAAGTTAGCAATGGAGAAATTCAATTTAAAAATTGATGAAAACTTTATTGTAAATGGTGACTTCTCTTTCAAATCCGGAGTTGAAGCCGCAGAAAATTTATTGAGATTAAAAGAACCTCCCACAGCTATATTTGCCAGTAATGATGATATGGCTGCTGGTGTTGTGAGTGTTGCAAGTCGGTTGGGCTTAGAAGTACCCACGAAGCTGTCTGTTGGTGGATTTGATGATACACCACTGGCACAAATACTTTTTCCGCAGCTGACTACAGTCAAACAACCAATTTATGAGATGGGGAAAATGGCTGCAAATTTATTGATTAATCCTCCAACTAGAGATGATTTATTGCCTAGCTACCATCTCGATCATAAGCTTATTATCAGGAAATCTACAGACAATCAAAACATACTAGATAATTGACAGCGCTGTCATTTTCAGCTCTAAGCTCTTTTATACAAGGTTTTTTAATTAAAGTAAAAAAATGGATAATATAATTGATACGAATTCAGGGTCATCTTTTGTTCCTGTTCAGCCTTTTGAAATCATTGTATTTGGCGGAACTGGAGATTTAGCCCGTAGAAAGCTTCTACCAGCTCTTTATCACCGATATCGTGATGGACAAATCTCAGATGATAGTAAAATTATTAGTGTATCGCGATCAACTTATACAGTTACTGAATACCATGAATTGATTACGAAATACTATCATGAATATTCTAACGATGATGCTTTTGATACGGATTTGTGGCTCAGATTTTTGAAACTAGTTGATTATGTGAAAATTGATGTGCTTGATAGTCAAAATTGGAGTAACCTAAAAACTCAAGTATCCTCTGATAAAAAACTTGTACGGATTTTTTATCTTGCCATGCCGCCTTCCATGTTTGCTAATATATGCCTTAAACTTGACGAATTAGGTCTTGTTAGTGATAGTTCCCGTGTGGTTTTAGAAAAGCCTTTGGGAACTGATTACAAATCTGCCTTAAAAATCAATGAAGGTGTTGGCCAAGTTTTTGATGAAAACAATATATACAGAATAGATCATTATCTAGGTAAAGAAACGGTTCAAAATCTATTAGTTCTACGATTTGGTAATATATTGCTTGAACCCCTTTGGTCAAATCAAGCTATTGATCATATACAAATTACAGCTGCCGAGTCCATTGGGGTTGGTGGCAGGGGTGCATATTACGATAATGCTGGAGCACTAAGAGATATGGTTCAAAACCATTTATTACAACTCCTTTGTCTAACAGCTATGGAGGCACCTGCTTCTTTAGAAGCAGATGATGTTAGGGCCGAAAAAATTAAAGTTTTGAAGGCCCTGAGAAACATTACAATTGATGATGTAAATCAAAAAACAATACGCGGGCAATATACGTCAGGGAGTGAGGAGAATATTACATTTCCTGATTACCTGACTGATGTGGATGTTAGTAAGAGTTCTACTGAAACTTATGTTGCTATAAAGGCTGAAATTGAAAATTGGAGATGGGCTGGTGTTCCGATTTATCTAAGAACTGGGAAAAGAATGTCAACTCGCCGCTCAGAAATTGTAATTCAATTTAAAGCCGTTCCTCATTCAATTTTTGGTGACACGCCTGTAAAACCAAATAAACTAGTTATTCGACTTCAGCCTGATGAAGCGGTGAAACTATGGTTCGAAGTAAAAGAACCTGGAGCTGGGGGTATGCGCCTTAAAACACTTCCTTTAAACCTCAGTTATGCTGATAATTTCACAGTTAGATACCCAGATGCATATGAAAGACTGTTGATGGATGTGGTAAGAGGAAATTTAAGCTTATTTATGTGCAGAGGTGAAGTTGAGTCAGCATGGCAATGGGTTGATGGTATTATTGATGCATGGGAACACTCGGATACACCAACTGACCTCTATGATGCAGGAACTGAAGGTCCGGGTAAGGCAGAAGATATGCTTGCTAAAGCCAATCATTCTTGGTCTTGAAACTAATATATGACAACACAATATAAATATATTTCTTATCCGTCTATAAAAGAAATGGTCACAAATACGAGTAAATCTATTGCCGAAATTTTATCGGAAGCTATTGCTTCACGTGGTTATGCTAGTATCATGCTATCAGGGGGGTCAAGCCCCAGGCCAGTATATGAATCTTTAAGTAGTTATGATTTACCTTGGAATAAAGTCTTTGTCGGATTGGTGGATGACCGGTGGATTGAAGCAGGCTTACCCGGATCTAATGAAAAATTTTTAAATGATTATTTCTTCAGATACAGGGCTAAAAATGCAAAATTTTTTGGATTAAAAACTAAAAACTCATCACCATATAATGCTTTAGAAACTATTGAAAACCAGATTTCCGAAATACCAAAACCCTTTGATATATGCGTTATGGGAATGGGTTTAGATGGACATACGGCTTCGTGGTTTCCAAATTCGAACGGTTTAAATACTGCTCTTGATCCACGAAATAAACGCACCGTAGTGGCAATCAATGCTAATGGATGCGAAGTTGCAGGAGAGCATACGGATAGAATTTCTTTAACCTATTCATCTGTTATTGAATCACGGAATATTTTGTTACTAGTCCCTGGAGATGAAAAAGCAAAAGTATTTAATTCTAGTATTAATAATACAAAATTTAATACCCCGGTTAAAGCATTACTGTCTGCTTCAGACCGCCTTACAGTAATCACATGTGGGAATGTATAAATGACTATAAATTCAAAGTTAGCCATAGTGACTCAGCGAATTCAAGACCGGTCAAAGTGCTCACGTAAAGCTTACTTAGACGATATTCAAAAAAATATTAGACCTGGACCTAGGAGAAAAAAGCTATCTGAAGGAAATGTAGCTCATGCATCTGCTGCTTGTCCTATTTTGGAAAAAACAGAACTATTAGGAGCTAAGTGGGCTAATATTGGGATCATAACAGCTTATAATGATATGCTATCTGCGCATCAACCTTTCGCTAGGTTTCCTGACCTTATAAAACATGCTGCTAGAAGAAATGGTGCGACTGCACAGGTCGCAGGAGGAGTGCCAGCTATGTGTGATGGGGTCACTCAGGGACAAGATGGAATGGAATTATCACTCTTTTCGAGAGATATAATTGCTTACTCTACAGCAATAGCACTATCTCATGATATGTTTGATGCAGCAATTCATCTTGGTGTCTGTGATAAGATTGTTCCGGGTCTTTTGATTGGCGCTTTGCGTTATGGTTATATTCCTCAAATTTTTGCTCCAGCGGGTCCTATGCCGTCTGGAATTCCTAATCCTGAAAAAATTAAAATTAGGCAATTATTTGCAGAGGGAAAAGTTGGGCGAGAGGAATTATTAGCAGTTGAGTCTGCCTCTTATCATGCTCCTGGAACTTGCACATTTTATGGAACAGCTAACACTAATCAAATGTTAATGGAAATTATGGGTCTGCAATTGCCTGGTGCATCTTTTGTGCATCCAAACACACCTCTTCGTGATGCTATAACAGCACAGACTACTAGACGTGCAGTTCAGATGACAGATATATCAGGTAACTCTACTCCAATAGGACATATTATAAACGAAAAGGCTATTGTTAATGGTCTCGTTGGTCTAATGGCAACTGGTGGATCAACAAACCTCACTATTCATATGATTGCCATAGCCGCCGCTGCTGGAATTATTATAAACTGGGATGATTTTTCTGATATAGCTGAGGTGGTACCATTGATATGCAGAATATACCCTAATGGGGTATCTGATATCAACCACTTTCATGCTGCTGGTGGTATGTCATACCTCATCCGAGAGTTAATTGACTCCAAACTCGTGCATACAGATGTCAAAACAGTTGCTGGTGATGGTGGACTTATTGCATACACACTTGAGCCTATGAAAAATACTCATGCCGAGCCTGATGCAGTATTATACAGAGAAGGTCCTAAGAAAAGTCTTGATAGTGAAGTTTTAACTAATGTTGACAAACCATTTCAAACAAATGGTGGTCTTAAGCTCTTAAAGGGTAATATTGGAAGGTCTGTTATAAAGGTCTCAGCCGTTCCAAAAGAAAATTGGGTTATTGAGGCACCTGCTATTGTAATTGATAATCAGAACAGCCTAGTTGAAATGTATAACGCTGGTGAACTTGATAAAGATTTTATTGTAGTTTTACGTTTTCAGGGTCCAAGAGCTAATGGAATGCCTGAGCTACATAAACTAACACCTATTCTTGGGTCTCTACAAGATCGAGGGCTTAAAATAGCAATGGTTACTGATGGAAGGATGTCAGGGGCATCAGGAAAAGTACCTACGGCAATCCATATGCACCCGGAAGCAATTTCCGGAGGAAACATCAGTAAAATAAATAACGGTGATATAATTAGACTTGATGCGGTATCTGGAACTGTAAATGTAATCTCGGAAGACAAGTGGCTATCGCGTGGATGTGCTAAGGCTCCTCAAGCAACCAATCTAAGTAGTCTAGGAATGAATATGTTTGAGCCTTTACGTTCTGTTGCGGGAAATTCAGAAGATGGTGCCTCAGTTTTGGGTAAACCAAGCTGGATGCCATAATGCAATCATCTATACTAGTTGGAGATGTGGGTGGTACAAATTGTAGATTAGCTTTGGCTGAAAAAACGGCTTTTGGAACTATCGAGCTACATCATTCGGAACGCTTTTCAGTCAATCAATATAAACATTTCCATGATGTTGTTCACGAATATTTAATCTCAAAAAAAGTTAAACCAAAGCAAGCTGCATTTGCTTTTGCAGGTCCTAAATTTGATGATGAGATTCGAATGACGAATGTAGATTGGATGGTTTCTGAGAACAATTTGGTTAACGAATTTGGATTTAGCAGGGCTGTTGTTCTTAACGATTTCGTTGCAATGGCCAATGGAGCCAGGGTAATACCAGATGATGGCTTTGAAATATTAATACCAGGAAAAGTAAATTATAATAAACCTGTTGCAGTATTAGGCCCAGGAACAGGTTTAGGGGTTTCATGTGTACTGCCTGGTAGACCGCCCCGAATTATTGCAACCGAGGGCGGGCACTCCAGCTTTTCACCTCAAAGTGAATTGGAGTTTTTGATTTTAGAGTATTGGCAAAATAAAATTAGCTATGTATCTTCAGAAACATTAATTTCAGGGCCTGGTCTTTTTCGAATTTATTCAGCTTTATGTATTATATTAGGCGAGAAAGCCTTGTGTACACGAGAAAATGAAATAGTAGCAGCTGCCGAAGCAAATCCAAACTCAGTTGCGAGGCAATCAGTCATAATATTTTGCAATATGTTAGCAACTTTTTCTGGTAATATAGCCTTTACAACTGGGGCAACTGGTGGCGTTGTCCTCGCTGGTGGAGTAACGAGACATATTTCGCCGTTCATTCCTGAGTCTAACTTTATACAACGATTTAGAGTTAGGGGGCATGGCACATGGTTTATGCAAGAAATTCCTGTTCGTATAATCAAGGCCCATTTTGTAGCACTATATGGAGCAGCTGAGATGGTAATGAACACTCACTAAAACCTACTATATCCTGATTGGTATTTTTTGATTTTTTTAATTTGATGCTGTTTCGATAAACTAATGAGTTCTCCAGTTCGTATAATAATCAAGGAGCCTGTTATGAATAAAGTAATTATTTTTTTGATTTCATTTTTCTTTCTGAATATCTCTCAAAGTGCTATGGCGATTGAAACTCCAGACTATACAGTAAAAATGTCTCACAATAACTATGAGATTAGATCATATCCCTCAATGCTAGTTGCGGAGGTCACAGTCATGGGAAATCGTGACCAAGCCAGTACGCGCGGTTTTAGAAAGTTAGCTGCTTATATATTTGGAGACAATATATCTTCTGAAAGTATTTCAATGACATCACCTGTGGGTCAGAAAAAGGTAAGTGAAAAAATTGCTATGACTTCTCCTGTTCTCCAAAAACAAGAAAAAAAAGGTCAATGGATTGTCAATTTTATGATGCCAGAGAAGTACAGCAAAAAAAGTTTACCAATTCCTATGGATAACGATATAAGAATAATTCAAACAGCACCTTATTCAACAGTAAGCATACGGTTTTCTGGAAGCGCTAGTAAAAGAAATTTAAAAGATCATCAGAACAAGTTAGATGAGTTTCTGTTGTCTAGAAAAATTAATACAATGGGGGAACCTGAATACGCTTTCTATGATGCTCCGTTTGTTCCACCCATGTTCAGACGAAATGAAATTCATTACAGAATATTTGAATCATCAAATTGAAGTTCCGACAAACGTGAATAAAGACCTTTTTTTCTTAAAAGTTGTTTATGTGATCCAGTTTCAACAATTTTACCTTTTTCCATGACTATAATTTTATCTGCTTTAACTACAGTTGCTAGTCGGTGAGCAATAATTAATGTAGTTTTCGATCTTGACATCGTTTCAATTGCTTTTTGTATTTTATGTTCGCTTTCCGAGTCTAAAGAACTTGTTGCTTCGTCCAATAAGAGTATGGGCGAATCCCTTAAAATTGAACGAGCTATTGCTATTCTTTGCTTTTGTCCTCCAGAAAGTTTTTCAGCAGCTTCTCCAAGATCAGTATCATATCCTTGTGGTAATTTTCTAATAAAACCATCAGAGAACGCCATTTTACTTGCTTTATAGGCTTCTTTTAAATCTACCTCTTCACTACCATAGGTTATATTCTCTATTGCAGATCCAGAAAACAATGGAGTACCTTGTTGTACAATTGAGAATTGTTTTCTTAGGTCTTCAGGAGTTAACTGTTTAATGGGGATACCATCAATCGTTATACTTCCAGTCTGCATATCATAAAATCTTAGTAACAACTGGAAGATGGTAGTTTTTCCTGCACCGGAGGGACCTACAAAAGCAATTTTTTCACCTGACTTTATTGATAAATTTATACCATCAAGTGCTTTTTCATCACTTCGTGAAGGATAGCTAAAGGATACATTTTTAAATTCAATGTTACCCTCTAATACGGAAATGGTTTTCGGGTTTAAAGGGCTTTTAATAACTGGCTCCTCTTTGAGAAGCTCCATGATTCTTTGCGTTGCTCCCGATGCTCTTAAAAGTTCAGTCCATGTGCCTGTCAAGAACCCTGTACTTGAAACAACTATAAACGCCAGAAAAATAAATTGTGTTACTTGGCCACTTGATAAACTTGGTTTTCCATCTGCGATCTCTGAATTGACTGCAAAACTCGCTCCATACCACATAACTCCAATAATACTTATAATTCCGAGTCCGAATATTATAAAGGTCATTAAACTACGAACAAAAATTCGCTTTTTATGTGCTTCAAATGTATTTTCGACTGATTTATTGAAATTAGATATTTCTTTTTTCTCACGATTAAATGCTTGTACTGTTTGAATTGCACCAATACTTTCCCCCGCTCTTGCAGAAGCATCTGCTAAACTATCTTGACTTTCAATCGAGAGAGTACGAATCTTTCGCCCTATTATAAGTGCAGGAATTATTATGACGGGGCCAATTGCGGCTACCATTATGGTTAATTCCCAGCTAATAAAAAACATCCATATCAATGCCCCAATCGATACTGCTACAGACCTTATCGCAAATGAAATTGATGAACCAATTACGGTTTCAATTAAAGTTGTATCAGTTGTTAATCTCGATAATACTTCTCCAGTGTGAATACGCTCAAAGTATTCAGAAGAAAGGGTAGTTAATTTTGCATAAATACTTTTTCTAATATCTGCGATAACTCTTTGACCCAATATACTTATGAAATAAAATCTTAATGCGCTAAATATGGCCAATCCCAGGCCAATAATCATACCAAATTTAAAGTATGAACCTAAATTATTAATATCGCCTATGGCGTAACGTGAACAACTTTCTGGTATTATTTCTTCTTCATTAAATCCGCAATCAACTATTATGCGAAAGGCCTCCGTGATCCCAAGGTTTAAAATAGCTGCAAGCATTAAAAATAATAAAAAACCCAAAATCGTAAGTGGGTAATTGGCAATAAATGGCCAAAGTTGTCTTAACGGTTTAACATTCTTTGATTTAGCACGTTTATCAATATCACTTTCTGTTGCTACATTTATATTTTCATTTTGTGAGCTCATAATTCTTCTTAAACCGTAAATTACTTTCTGAAAGGGGTTAAAAGTTTTTTAAGGTAAAAAATAGTTCAAAAGTAAGTATTAGACCTCTGGTCAGGTCAAAGATTAATCGGTATATGCCCTTTTATGAAATATGAAACTAAAGCTTTGATTATGTTCTCTGGTGGACAAGATTCAGCTACTTGTCTTGCTTGGGCACTTGAAAAGTATGATTATATTGAAACCGTAGGTTTTAATTATGACCAAAGACACTCTGTAGAAATGGAATGTCGTGAAACAGTGCTTAGTAAAGTTCGGTTAAATTTTCCAGAGTGGAATAAAAAACTTTCCGACGATCATATCATAGATCTTAGTTCTTTAGGTAAAATTAGTGATACTTCTTTAACGCGAAATATGGAAATTACATTGAACGAAGAAGGACTTCCATCAACATTTGTTCCTGGAAGGAACTTAATTTTTTTGAATTTCTCAGCAGCTATTGCATACAGGCGAGGAATAAACATTCTTATTGGTGGTATGTGTGAATCTGACTTTTCTGGTTACCCTGATTGTAGAAAAGAAACACTTGACGCGCAAATGAAAGCAATATCATTAGGGTTAGATAAAGAGTTTATTTTAGAAACCCCGTTAATGTATTTGTCAAAATCTGAGGCTTGGAAAAAAGCAGAAAAGCTTGGCGGAAAAAGACTAATTGATATTATAATCGAAGACAGTCATTCGTGTTATAAAGGACACCGAAATAAGAGATATGAGTGGGGATATGGCTGTAATTCCTGTCCTGCTTGTGACTTAAGGGCTAAGGGTTGGTCGAGTTACACTAAATGACATATATTGTAAAAGAAATATACCTTACAATTCAAGGCGAGGGTGTCCAAACCGGAGTTCCTGCTGTATTTTTACGATTTAGTGGGTGTAACTTATGGAGTGGAAGAGAAGTTGATAGGAAAGAAGCAATATGCAAGTTTTGTGATACAGACTTCATAGGTTTTAATGGCTTGAACGGTGGCAAGTTCAATACTGCTGATGAACTTGCGGCGGTTGTAGAGAAAATTGGGGTAAAAAGCGCTCAAAAGTGGGTTGTTTGCACTGGGGGCGAGCCTCTTTTACAGTTAGATTCTGCTCTAATTCATGCACTACATTCGAAAGATTTTAAGATTGCTGTAGAAACTAATGGAACGATAAAAGCCCCTAAAGGACTTGATTGGATCTGTGTTTCACCCAAAGCAAATACTGAGATAAAACAAAATTTCGGAAATGAACTAAAATTAGTTTATCCTCAAACAGAAAATGAACCACGTAAATATGAAAATATGGATTTTGATTTTTTCTGTCTTCAGCCACGAGATGACTCTTACCTCGGAAAGGGGAAACTCTCCCATGAGAAAGCCGCTATAGATTTTTGTTTAAGAAACCCTAAATGGCGATTAAGTATACAATCACACAAATATCTTGGTATTGCCTAGAATTTATTGTTTTAGAGCTTTGGCAGACTTCACTGCGAACCAATAAAACGCCTTTTTAGAATCTTTCCAAGTACTACCATAGCGTGAATTTTTTATATCAGTTTCATAGTTCTTGTAATTCAGGTTTCCGATTACCTTACCGTCAGGAGATAATAGCTCTGCATGTATTTCTGCACCGCCAGTAGCAAAGCTCTGATGAGATAAATTTGGTTCTTTAGCCAATTGCGAGAAAGTTGGACGATTGGGTATAGCATTAACTAATGTTACGTTCAGAACAGTTTCTGCATTGTCAGAGATTTTAATGTCATATTTGCTGAATTCATTTTTAATATTTACTTCCAACTTTGAAATAAGCTTCTTCAACTCCTTATCACCATAAAAGCCATTACCTGAAAACCCCGAGTTTAATCTAGCTCCGTTTCTATCGCTTAATTTCTTAGGAAGATTTTGTGCCCTATATAGCATTTCTTCACTAAGGTTTACCTCTAATTTAATGGGAGATATTATTGATGAGTTTACGGTGTTTATGAATTTTTTATTCGCCGCATAACTTGAGCTAAAGGAGATTAGTGAAAATATTATAATTAAAGGTAATAAAAATACACGCATGATGCCTCCACTTATGGAGATAGCACAATATGTCTTGTAATTAAATATAATTTTTTAAATACACATAAATGGAGTGTATTACATTGCGGCTTTTACTAATACATTTAGCACATTTCCTGCACCTTTAATCGCCATTAACTCTGCTTCTAATTCATTTGCTTGAATTTTCCTAGTTGTTGTGATGACTTTTCCACCCAGTCCAACAGTTTTTGTTGTGACGGTTAACACTTTTACTGAAGTATTGAGTGCTTCATTAGTAATTTTTATCGGTATTGAACCTATGTAATATAAACCTTTTCCCGTATCTAATACCCTGTTCCCGGTAAATTTTCCTACTTTATAAGCACCATTAGCTGTATGCTTTCCAGTATAATATACAGACTTTCCTGCTATCTCACCGGTTTTATAGACTGTCTTTCCTGCTATCTCACCGGTTTTAAACACCCCCTGAAAAGGAATTTTAGCAGCTTTTTTGCCACCATCAAGTAACTGGCACCCCATCAAACTTATACAAATGATAAGACTGATGCATGATTTTAAATTAACCATTAATTTATCCTAATATCTAACCCCTAGGTTAGTATTAATTTCGTAAGGAAAGATTAATAATTTTATATTTAATCTTTTTAAATTTATATTATTTCCAATTATTTGATTCATTGTCGGTGGTGGTCACCATGCGATTCGATATTTCGAAAACATTAACTAATTCACTAAATTTTAGTATACCATCATTGTTCTTATCTCCGGACTCAAAAATAGAAATTAGTGTTTTATTAAATTCATTTTTAGTAATTCTCTGATCATAATCTTTATCAAATGATAAGTTTCCAGGGGGTGCATCTAAAGAGCCGAGTGCTGTTTTTCTCCAATCTTCAAGTTCAAATGGGCTGATTACTCCAGATTTGTCTGTGTCGGCAATATTAAAGATATGTAATTTTGCATTATTAAATTCATTAAGGTCTATTTGAAAATTATAATTACTATCAAAGCTTGCTAGTAATAAACCGCCAGCTGATATTGACGTTATAGGCCCTTCAATGCGCATTCCCTTTTTAGCTAGTTTTTTATTAGGTAGTTCAATTGTGGCGTTAGGATCCTCAATGGGGACCTGTGCATAAGCATTGCAGTAAATCAAAATAGCAGTAAAAATAATAAGTATTATTTTAAATCTTTTTATCACAATAAATTCCTTACTATATTCGTAATATAATTCACTCAATAAAATCTATATTATATTGACCATAAAGATATTGTTTATATTGTTAACGAATATTAAATATTGGTAATAGATTTTATGGAAAAAGGTGCGAAACAAAATATCTCTCTGCAAGATTTGATGAATGCGCTTAAGGGTGCTGATAATAGTAGTCATCCGGTCGAAGGTTGGAATCCAGATTACTGCGGTGAAATGGATATGATAATCAAATCTGATGGCACTTGGTGGCACGAAGGGTCAAAGATAAAGAGACAAGAACTCGTCAAGCTATTCGCCTCTATATTAAGAAAAGACTTAGACGGTGATACATACTTAGTAACGCCTGTTGAAAAAATAAAAATTAAGGTAGAACGAGGACATTTTTTAATAACTGATGTGCACTCGGAAGGTGAAAAGCAAAACCAAAAAGTTTTTTTTACAACAAATCTAGGCGAATACATTAAGTTAAGTGATGCTAACCCAATGAGAGTTGATACTCATTCCTCCACGCTGGAACCAAGCCCTTATGTTACTATCCGCGGCAGACTTGAAGCTCTTTTATCCCGCTCAGTATTTTATACAGTAGTTGATTTGGCATCTGAGGTTGAAATGAGTAATGGAAAACAACTAGGCATATGGTCATTTGGTTCCTTTTTTCCTTTGGGCCCGATAGACTCTCACAAGATATGAGTGGAATAAGTGTCTCTACCTAAGTTATTATTAGAAAAAATATTATCTGGTCTTCTTCCTAATGAAATAACTGAGGGAGATGACCTTATCACGAGACCAGGTCAAAAAAATGCATCCGTATTAGTGCCGTTAGTAATGCGTAAGCAACCTAATATTATATTAACAAAACGCCCTGATACTATGCTTGAGCATGCTGGACAAATTGCCTTTCCCGGAGGCAAAAGAGAAGAAGGCGAAAGTGCTCTTGATGCTGCCTTAAGGGAGACACAAGAGGAAATTGGTATCTTAGCCAAAGATATTAATGTTATTGGCCGCTTACCCTCTTTTAATGCAGCAAGTAATTACCGAATAACTCCATTTGTTGGAATCATAGATCCAGGTGCTAATATTATTCCTGACTCAAGGGAGGTTGATGATGTCTTTGAAGTCCGCTTGGATTATTTAATGAATTCTGCAAACCACATAGCAAGGGATGTAACATACAAAGATAAAAAATTTACGATTTTTGATATGCCTTATAAATCTCTTGATGGTAAAGTACGGAATATATGGGGCATGACTGCAATGATAATCTATAGACTATATCAAAGAAGTTTCTTAAAGGTTTTTGAAACAGATTATTAGTTAATCTGAATATCAGATAAAATAAGACTAAGCATTAAATATGTCGGTAATATGGTGATTTTAAATCCAAAAGAACATCACTGGATGAAGAGTTCAAATACAGAGAGGCTATTCAAAGCTTTTCCAGAGGGAACACTTCGATTTGTAGGGGGGTGTGTTAGAGACGCATTACTAGGTTCGGAAGTTAGTGATGTCGACCTAGCTACTAAACTGTTGCCTGAAGATATTATAAATTGTTTAATAAAATCAAATATTAAATTTGTACCTACAGGCATTAAGCATGGAACTATTACAGCTATTTTAGATGCAGATATTTATCAAATTACAAGTTTAAGAATTGATACAAAAACTAATGGTAGGCATGCTGAAGTTACTTTTAATTCAAGTTGGAAAACTGATGCAAATAGAAGGGACTTCACCATAAACTCGCTTTATGCTGATTTCACAGGTAAGGTTTACGACCCTATAGGCCAAGGTTTAGATGACCTGAAAACTTCGAAAATTTGTTTTGTGGGTAGGCCTGAAAATAGGATAAAGGAAGATTACTTAAGAATAATAAGGTATTTCAGATTTGTATCCGACTATGGAAAGATTAATAACGTTGATCAGGATACTCTAGAAGTAATAAAAGCAAACTTTGAAGGTTTGTCTAAATTGTCTCCTGAAAGATTATGGCTTGAGTTAAAAAAACTATTTGCATCATCATCAATATTTCATGCCTTGTATTTGATGAAAGAAACAGGTGTTCTTCATTTTTTATTACCTGAAGTAAAAGAAATTACTGGTTTAAAAAAGTTGGAAAAACTTGAAATGAATGGTTTCATATCGATAGACCCAATATTAAGGTTAATGGTTATTATTTGCAGAGATACAAAAAAAATAGATATACTTTGCAAGCGTTTTAATATGAGTTCTAAAGAGACCAAGAGATTGCGTTTATGGGCTGCAAGTAAATGTGAAGTTAAATTAAATTCTGATGATATAGATATCATAAAATTTATTTACATAGAGGGTAAAGAGGTCTTTTCTGACCGCTGTGTATCTGAGATAGTAAACTATAATGAACCTAGCAATTTAAATGAGCTTAAAGCATTACTTGTGGCTTCTAAAAAAATGATAAAACCTATATTTCCCATAAAAGGAGCTGATTTAAAATATATTGGTTATGAACCGGGCCCCCAAATGGGAATTATTATAGATGCTTTGGAGTTAATCTGGATTAATAGTGGATTTAACACTTCTAAAGAAAACCTGTTGCTAGCTGCAGAACATTTAGATTAGTAAAAGCCTATGTCGCTTAAACTATATATTGGAAATTATAATTATTCATCTTGGTCGTTAAGACCTTGGTTGGTTTTGAGAAAAGCCGAGTTGCCTTTTGAAACTGAAGTTATAGATCTTGATGTTAATGGATATAAAGAAAAACTTTTTAGTTTAACTAACCAAGGCACCGTACCCGTTTTAGAGATTAATGGTAATAGAATTGCAGACAGTTTAGCCATTTCTGAATTTTGTGCAAAAGCTGTCCCTAACCTTTGGCCTAAAAATTCAATTGATAAAGCTGAAGCAAAGCGCGTTGTAAAGTTGATGCATACAGGATTCAAAAGTTTAAGGATGGAAGCTCCCATGAACCTTCGCCGTCGAACCACCTCAAAGCTCCCAAAAAAATGCCTTGATGATGCGCATGCTATGATTGAACTTTGGGATGATTTATTGTCAAGGCACAATGGCCCTTTTCTTTTTAATGACTGGTCTATCGCTGATGCATTTTATACCCCTGCTGCAACGCGATTCGCCAGTTACAATTTACCGAGGTCAGAAAGGTCAGATACCTATATTTCTGAGTTGATGTCTGATGTTGATTTTCAAGAATGGGAGGGAGAAGCTTTTATTGAAACCCACATATTAACTGATACTGATATAGTAAACTTGTAAATTCTATTAAACTAATGCGAAATAAAAGATAATTTTGTAATTAGAAGCTACACATTGAACTTGAAAAGAATTATATCACCATCTCTTACTAGATAGTCCTTTCCTTCTTGCCTAACTTTTCCAGCTTCTTTTGCTCCTTGCTCGCCATTATTATCAACATAATCTTTGTAAGCTGTTGTTTCTGCTTTGATAAACCCTTTTTCAAAGTCACCATGAATCACACCGGCGCATTGTGGCGCGCTCCAACCTTTATGAAAGGTCCAAGCTCTTGCTTCCTTTGGTCCTACAGTAAAATAAGTTTGTAACCCTAGTAGTGAATAACCTGATTGAATAAGTCGGTTTAGGCCTGGTTCTTCAAGTCCAATAGCAGCTAAGTACTCTTTTTGTTCATCAAGGTCTAATAATGACATCTCAGACTCTATTTGCGCAGAAATGATTACTACCTCAGCGCCTATTTCTGATGCATGTGATATCACTTTTTCAGAATATCTATTTCCATTTTCAGCACTGCTTTCATCGACATTCGCAACGAATAAAACGGGTTTGGAAGTTAAAAGTTGCAGCATTCGCCATGCTTTGGAGTCTGCTTCGTTTATTACTGCATCGCGTGCTGGCTGCCCTTTTTCTAAAAGGCTTATTGCAGTTTCAATTAAATGCAGGGTTTGAATAGCATTTTTATCATTTTGTTTTATTTTTTTTTCAAGACCACTTCTTCGTTTTTCTAAACTCTCGAGATCAGCTAACATGAGTTCCGTTTCAATTGTTTCATAATCTGAAATAGGATCTATTTTTCCATCTACATGCGTTATGTCATCATCATCGAAGCACCTTAAAACGTATATTATAGCATCTGTTTCTCTAATATTTGCTAGGAATTGATTTCCCATGCCTTCACCTTTAGAGGCACCTTTGACTAAGCCGGCTATATCTACGAAGTTCATTCTGGTGGGTATAATCTCAGCTGATTTCCCTATTTTTGCTATTAACTCCAAGCGTGATTCTGGCACTGCAACATCCCCTACGTTCGGTTCAATTGTGCAAAATGGATAATTAGCTGCCTGTGCATTGGCAGTCTTTGTTAGTGCATTAAAGAGGGTTGATTTTCCTACATTTGGAAGTCCAACAATACCACATTTAAAACCCATGTTTTATCCTTTTATGTATTCACTTATGCGTGTCTGGAATAACTCAAATTCATTATTCAGAAGCATCTCCGTATATTCGGCTACTCCTGTACAAATACTATTTTTTATCGCATCTTCTGATTTATTAAAATCACTTAGTACATATTTATGAACTCGGTCTTTATGGCCTGGATGCCCGATTCCTAAACGAATTCTTTTAAAGTCTGCACCGCAATTATCTCTGATGGAGCGAAGCCCGTTATGACCAGCAATTCCACCACCTTTTTTTACTCGTATCTTTCCTGGAATAAGATCTAATTCATCATGAAAAACTATCACGTTATCTAGTGAAATTTTATAAAAATTCATTGCTGCCCTCACGGACCTACCTGAATTATTCATAAATGTTAATGGTTTGAGAAAAATAACTTTTTTATCTTTAATTTTCCCAGTGTGCACTAATGCATTGAATTGAGTTTTTGCTGGCGATAAGTCATATTTATCTACCAGGCTGTCAATTACCATAAAGCCTATGTTGTGCCGATTATTTTGATAAGTTTTACCTGGATTACCAAGTCCTACAATTAATAGCATGTTATGCTCCGCTAGCCTTGGTTTTATTAAAAGCCCACGAAGCCAGGATATCAAGATATTAGCTTTCTTTATCAGCTTCAACCGCTTCTTCAGTCTCACTATCTGTAGCATCTTCAACTTCTTCTTCAGTTGTAGATGTACGTGAGTTAATGACGGTAGCGATAGTAAAGTCGCGGTCTGATATTGAAGGAGAAACACCCTTTGGTAGTGTTATATCGGATATATGTATAGAGTCGCCTATCTCAAGTGCAGAAATATCTACTTCTATGTTTTCAGGTATGCTTCCAGCAGGGCATTTTACTTCAATAGCATATCTAACTACGTTAAGTGCACCACCTTGTTTGAGTCCAGGGGATTCTTCTTCTCCAATGAAGTTAACAGAAACTTCGACTTCGATTTCAGATTTTGCAGTCACTCTGTAGAAATCAACGTGCAAAGGCATGTCTGTAACGGGGTGGAATTGGATATCCTTAGTGATAACTTTCTGTTTCTTACCTTCGTGAGAAAGTTCAATCATATTTGATATGAACTGTCCTGAATTTATGGCTTTCAATACTTCATTGTGTTTAACAGCAATAGCGACCGAAGCTTCATCCCCTCCATAGAGTATGCCAGGAACCATACCATTATTGCGGGCTTCACGCGATTTTCCTGTGCCTGTTTTATCGCGAACGGTTACGTCAAGAACAACACTCATTGTTTTTACCTTTTTAATCTCTTAAATCTTACCAGATTATCTATTGAACTCTTAAAGAGAAGCTATTTATTTATTATTCGGCGCTGTTTATGGGAAAAACCAGACGGATGCAAGAGGCAAAGGAAGTTAAAATTTTCAGTATAGTCGCTTATGTGTAATAATTTAATTTCTTGATATACTAGGTGCATCCAGGTTCAATTGCAGATATAAATCCCCTTTTATTCATTCTTTCTTTTTTAAACTAAACCAATTTGACTTAGGTTTTTTTGATACTTCTTCAGCCAACTTCTCAGGTTCGTTCGTTTTCTTCGGAGGTGCTTTTTTTCGAGTTGTAACTTTACCTTGTCTTTCTTCTTTTTGCTCTAATGGTTTTTTTAATGACTTTTTACGAGAGGTAGCCTTAGACTGCTTCTCTTCTTCCTTTTTTAGTGGTTTTTGTGGGGCTTTGCGCCTCGCTGGAGTTTTCGACTTCATCTTTGTTGTGGTCTTAGAAGCTTCGTCTTTTGGTTTTATAGGTTTTTTGACCACTTTATCTGAATTCAACGGTGAGGATGGTTTTAGCCCTTCGTCTGCTTTTTTCTTTAAAGGTGCTTTTCTCCTACCTGTCTTTATTTTTGTCTTATTTTTTTCTTTATGTTTTGTATTTTTATCTGATATAACTTCCTTTTCTTTGTCTTCCTTTGTTTTGGAGGCAATTTTATTTTTAGGATTTAATTTCGTTATATCCTCTTTTCTTTTGGGCGCTCTTCTGCGACCAGAGCGAACTTGCTTCTCTTTAGGTTCTGAAGAATCCGTGTCACTGGGTGGTGTATTTATTTCTGATTTTGATTGTATTAGCGACCCTTCCTCTGCGATGTTAGGGCTCTCTAATGCGTCTTCTTGTGATTTACTGGTGTTGTCTTTTCTTCCTCTTCGTCTTTTTCTTTTCTTTTTGACTTCGTTTCCTTGGTGCTCCTCTTTATCGTAGGCAGTACCGTCCATTTTTTCATCAACATTGGGTGTGGCAGCTATTTTTTTAATTTTATTAGTTTTCTGTTTGAGAAATTCTTTTTCAATTGCTTCTAGAGGATCTATAGCTTTATTAGAAGATTTTTCCAATAACTCGATTTCGAACTGAGGACGAATAAGCTGATCGTCACCAACGAGTTCAGTAAAAAGTCCTGATTGCTTATCTATCTTCTGTAGAAGCTCCCTTTTTTCATTGAACAGATATAGGGCAACATCTTTGCTAACCTTCAAAAGAATACGTTTGGCTTTACCACGCACCCCATATTCCTCTACTGCTCTAATGGCTGTTAATGCAGATGATTCTATCGATCTTTTTCTACCAACTCCCTCACAATGTTCGCAATGAGCAGTAGAACCCTCAAGTAAGCTTCTTCGCTTTCTTTGCCTTGATATCTCCATAAGTCCAAATTGAGATATTCTTGAGGTTTGAACTCTGGCTCTATCGCGGGTTAATGCATTTTTCATGGTACGCTCTACCGCTCGATTATTTTTATGTTCATCCATGTCTATGAAGTCAATAACTATCAATCCTGCCAGATCCCTTAAGCGCATTTGACGTGCAACTTCCTCAGCTGCTTCTATATTTGTTTTGAGAGCTGTTCGTTCTACATTGCGTTCTTTGGTGGATCTACCTGAGTTTACGTCCACAGAAACAAGAGCTTCAGTTGGATGGATTACTAGGTAGCCTCCTGATTTTAACTGGACTATTGATTTGAGACTGTTTTCAATCTGCCTTTCAACATTGTATCGTAAAAATAAAGGTATTTTATCTTTATAAGATTTAACATTCTTGGCATGACTGGGCATTAGCATCTTCATAAATGCCTTAGCTGTTTTGTAAGCATTTTCACCTTGAATCAATACTTCCTCTATATCCTTGTTGTACATATCTCTGATTGAGCGTTTTACTAAATTTCCTTCTTCATGAATTAAATTAGGAGCTATTGATTTAAGTGTAGTATCTCTAATTTCGCTCCATAGTCTTGAGAGATATTCAAAATCTCTTTTTATTTCAGCTTTTGTTCGTTTTGCACCTGCTGTTCTAACTATCACCCCCATTCCTTTTGGTACTTCGAGGTCATTCATTATAGTTTTGAGGCGTTTTCTATCTGTGCTTGTAGCAATTTTGCGGGATATCCCTCCTCCACGAGCTGTATTTGGCATCAGAACGCAATATCTTCCTGCAAGTGAAAGGTAAGTTGTCATGGCCGCGCCCTTGTTTCCGCGCTCTTCTTTAACTGCTTGTATCAATAATATTTGACCACGTTTAATTACTTCTTGAATTTTATAACGTCTCTTAGACTGCCTTTTGCGCCTTGAGTGAGCTACTTTTACCTGCTCAATAGCAACTTCTTCATCATTTTCATCTGATATATCATCTGAATCGGGGTCTGTATTTTGGTCAGCAACACTCGCATCTTCTTCTTCGTTTTCGTCATCATTGAGGTTTTCTGACTCTTGCTCGGCTGCTTCCGATTCTAAAAGCGCTAATTTATCTTCGTGCGGTATTTGGTAATAGTCAGGGTGGATTTCACTTAAAGCCAAAAACCCTGATTTATTTCCTCCGTATTCAACGAAGGCAGCTTGAAGCGATGGCTCAACTCGTCCTACCCTTGCTAAATAAACATTACCTCTTATTTGTAACTTGTTGCTACTTTCAAAGTCTAATTCTTCAACTCGATTGCCATCTACAATTACGACGCGTGTTTCTTCCGGGTGGGAAGCGTCGATTAACATTTTCTTTTCCATTATATTCTCCAAAGAGCTTCATCTCCGACATAGTTATTGTCCTGCAGACAAGAAGGAGGTGCTCAGATAACTTTCTGTAAATACTACTATAAAAATCACAAATATTCTTCCCTACAACGCTTATTTTTATTTTTGGATGTAGATGCGATATTTGCATTATAACTTTCTTATGTGCATTTTTGCACGCTAATTATATGGACATCTGTTGGCATTGGTGTGCCACTGAGACTCCTTATGATGCCTTATTGCCCTATATTTATAATTTTCGCAAAGGTTTTGTTCGTAAATTTTTTAATTAAAAAGTAACAATATATTCATTTCAAGAGTTTAACTAAAACATTATGATAAAGTTTTGTCTAATTTCTATATTTTGGTTATGTCAATTTAGTCATGCATTTGCCATTACGTTGTCTAATATAACTTATACTGGCAAGGTAGTCTCTTTAGAATTTTCTGGTGCTGTTTCTCCAGACATTTTTAGTCTTAATGGTGATCAGCCCAGAGTTGTCATAGATTTACCTAAAGCTGTTTTATTAGATGATAAAAATGTTTTATCATCGTCTCCTAAAGTAATAAATGGCTTTGGAGATATTACCCAAATAAGATTGGCAAATAGAGAAAAAGGTCTCCGTATCGTTCTGGATTTGCTACCGTCAGCTCGAATGCTGTCAAATGAAATTAAAAGAAATAAGATTCATATTAAATTTGAGCAAAAAGCTAAAATAAAAAATACAATATTACTAACTTCTGATATACCCAGACCAAGAGTTGCTCCTAATTCAAAAAAATTAGTTATAAAGCCAATAATAGTAATCGACCCTGGTCATGGTGGACGTGATCCTGGTGCTATTGGTAATAATGGAACATTTGAAAAGTCTATAACTACGAAAACATCTGTTGAATTGAAAAATCTTTTACTAAAAGAGAAAAAATATGAAGTAATACTTACTCGCTCAAATGATGAATATATTGATCATGAGAAGCGCATTAGGATAGCTAGAGAAAGAGGTGCTGATTTATTTATTTCTGTTCATGCAGACTCAACTGCTAATAAATCAGCTAGAGGTGCATCAGTATATACGCTGGCTGATCGAGCGAAAAGCAGATCTAAGCGCTTAGTGGACTCTCAGAACTGGATTTTAGATGTAAATTTAGCAGCTCAATCTGAGCCTGTCAGTGATATACTCGTAGAGCTTGCTCAAAGAAGTACATCAAACCAATCAGAAAAATTTGCGGATATCTTGTTGGCAGAACTAAAAGCATCAACACGGTTAATAGGAAATTCGCATAGAAGAGCAGGTTATTACGTGCTTTTAGCTCCAGACGTACCCGCAGTATTGTTAGAAATGGGTTTTCTTTCTAATATTGATGACGAAAAACTTTTAAACTCAGCAGTACATAGAAAGAAAGTCTTGAAGTCGGTCGTCCGTTCGGTCAATAAGTATTTCGATGAGTAAATAATCTTAATAATTAAACTTTATGAACCTGTTTATAATAAATAAAGCTAGTGAGTTTTGAATAATCTACCAGATGAATAACAAAGAAGACATATCGGAAAATATCGAAAACCGAACTTTTAAGAAGTTTTTCAAGTATTTGGCTGTAGGTTTAGGATGTGTAGTTTTAATTATGGCAATCTCTGTGTTTGTTTTTGTTAAAAGTGCCACGAGAGATATGCCAAGTATCGAAAGTCTAGCTAAATATAAACCACCTGTAATGTCGCGGGTACATGCAGGTGATGGTAAATTAATCTCTGAATTTAGAACAGAAGCACGAGTTTTTGTTCCTATATCCTCAATACCTAAACAATTGCAGAATGCATTTGTCGCAGCAGAGGACAAAAGATTTTATAGTCACAATGGGTTTGACGAGAAAGGCTTTTTAAGGGCCATGTTGGCTAACTTTAGTCATGTATTGAATAATGAACGACTTGAGGGCGGGTCAACTATTACTCAGCAAGTCGCGAAAAATTTTTTAGTAGGTAATGAAAGAAATATAACTCGTAAAATCCGGGAGGTTGTAATTGCTGGTCTCATTGAGGAAGCACTGAGCAAAGATTTAATATTGGAATTATATCTTAATGATATTTATTTTGGTCGAGGGGCCTACGGTGTTGCTGCAGCATCCTTGAATTACTTTGGTAAACCGATGAAAGACTTGTCTTTAAAGGAAATTGCATATTTGGCGGTATTGCCTAAAGCACCAAATAACTATCAAGTTACTAACCCGACCAAGAAAGCTAGAGCTTTAAGTAGACGTAACTATGTTCTCACTAGAATGCTTGAAGATGGTTATGCAGACGAGTTGAATGTGTCAGATGCCAAGGAAAGTGATATTGTTGTTGTTGACCGCTTCGTTGGAGATGAATACCTAGCCTCTGAGTATTTTGTGGAGGAGGCTCGAAAGAAAATTAAAGACATGTATGGTAATGACGAATTATATGGTGGTGGTCTATCTATTAGAACAACATTGGATACACGCATGCAATTGGCTGCTAGAAGTGCGCTTCGTAAGGGCCTTGAAGATATTGATATGCGACACGGTTACCGCGGACCTTTAGGTAATTTCAATGACTTTGCTGACTGGCGAAAAAAGTTATCAAAATTTGATGAACCCGCTGATATAGGCGATTGGCAACTCGCATTAGTAATGGAAGTTAATAATAAATTTGCTAAAATTGGCTTTGCAGAAAAATCGAGTCTTCTCGCTCACAATAAAGACGAAGAAAATAAACTGAATCCTTTTGGAATAATAGATTTAGACGGAGTAAGTTGGGCTAAACGAGCTCTTAAAAAAGGATCCGTGGGTAAGGCACCAAAAAAGGTATCTGAAGTACTCAATTTAGGCGATATTGTCTTGGTTCAAGGTAAATTACCTTCTAGAAAAATAAATACAAAACAAACAGAAAAACTATATAATTTGAGGCAAGTGCCTAAAGTTAATGGTGGTTTGATAGCTATGGACCCAAATAACGGTAGAGTCCTAGCATTAGTTGGAGGGTATAGTTTTGAACAAAGTCAGTTTAACCGGGCTACTCAAGCTAGACGTCAGCCAGGATCCGCTTTGAAACCATTTGTGTATGCAGCGGCATTGGATAACGGGTATACGCCGGCAAGCCAAGTTCTAGATGCCCCTTTCGTTATAGAAAGAAAAGATACTAATTGTGTTGAAAATAGACTTGGTTCTTTGGAGTTGCTAGAAGAAGATGGTGATGGAAAAAAGACTCTTAGGAAAGACAATAAAAATTTAGCAAAAGAAGATCAATGTGAGAGGTTTTATAAACCATCAAATTATAATGCTGGAAGATTCTATGGTTTAAGTACTCTTAGGTTAGGTTTGGAAAAATCTCGAAATGCGATGACCGTTCGTCTGGCCAACGATATTGGCATGGTACCTATTAATAAATATATTAAAAGATTTGGTTTATATGAAGAAACTAAACCTGAGTTAGCATGGTCGTTGGGTGCAGGAGAAACAACACTCTCAAAACTAGCCACTGCCTATTCCTCTCTTGTGAATGGAGGTAAAAAAGTAGAACCTGTAATAATAGACCGAGTACAGGATAGAACAGGAAAAACTATTTATTATGGAAATAATAGAGTTTGTGCCAAATGTAAAAAAGATAACTATCAAGGTCAATTACCTCCAAATATTGCTGACGACCGAGAACAGATTATAGACCCTATTACCGCTTATCAAATTACATATATGTTAAAAGGGGTCGTAGATAATGGAACGGGTTACAAAGTACGTTCTCTACGAAGACCCATGGCTGGTAAGACAGGAACAACAAATGATTCTTATGATGCTTGGTTTCTTGGTTTTTCTCCAAACCTTGTGGCTGGCGTATATGTAGGAATGGATATTCCTGAGCAAATGGGAAGTGAGTCCGGAAGTTCCGCAGCAAGTCCTATTTTCACCAATTTTATGTCTGAAGCACTTGAAGGCAAACCAAAGTTTCCTTTTCGAATTCCAAAAAATGTTAAACTTTCTCCAGTAAACCGAAAAACAGGTGAGCCTTCCTACATTGGCGCTGAAGATGTTATTTTAGAAGCTTTTAGGCCTGGAACTGAACCTAAAGTTGGTGCTTTGAAGTCCGTGATCCAAATGGGGGCAGATGAGCAGGTTTCAGAGAGTATCTTTGATTTTGATTTTGTGGAGGAAAGTAGCCAAAATAGAGAAAAAGCCTCAGAGAAAATGTTAGACAAAATAGAGATTAATCCGGAAAAGGTTGATGAAGTACTTGATGACGGGTTATACTAAAAACTATGCGTGCCGATGTTTTGCAATTGAAAGAAGATATAGAACAGTCAATTACACTGTTAAGGAGGCGTCTTTGACTGGGAACCATCTGAACAAAGGTTAGCTGAACTTAATGCATTAACTGAACGTCAAGATTTTTGGGATGATCCAAAAAAATCTCAAAAACTAATGCGAGAGCGGTCTATCTTAGAAGAATCTTTTAATCGTATTAAATCACTAGTTTCTGATCTTACTGAAAATTTTGAAATAGCAGAATTAGGAGAGTCTGAGGGCGACGAAGATTTACTTGAAGACGCAGTAGCAGCTTTGAAGGCTATACATAAATCATCACAAAAATATAAGTTAGATGCCCTGTTATCTGGCGAAGTTGATGGAAATGATTGCTATGTTGAAATCCACCCAGGCGCGGGTGGTACTGAAGCCCAAGACTGGGCCGAAATGGTTGAAAGGATGTATCTGAGATGGGCAAATTCTCGCGGTATGAAAACAGAGATAATAGAGGAACAAAATGGCGATGAGGCTGGAATAAAGTCAGCTACAATAAAGGTTTATGGTCAAAATGCTTATGGTTGGCTCAAAAATGAGTCTGGGGTGCATAGGCTAGTTCGCATATCACCTTTTGACTCCAGCAATAGGCGTCATACTAGTTTCGCCTCAGTTTGGGTTTATCCCGAAATTGATGATAGTATCGATATAGACTTGAATGAGTCTGATTGCCGTGTTGATACTTACAGGGCATCTGGCGCAGGTGGTCAGCACATAAATAAAACAGATTCAGCTGTGCGGATAACCCATCAGCCAACTGGTATTGTTGTCCAATGTCAAAATGATAGATCGCAACATAAAAATAGATCTACTGCATGGGATATGTTGAGGTCGCGGCTTTATGAGGCTGAAATGCAGAGGAGGGAAGCTGAAGCGCAAACATCTGCTGATAACAGATCAGAAATTGGATGGGGTCATCAAATAAGATCATATGTTTTGCAACCATACCAGCTTGTTAAGGATTTACGTACATTTGTAGAGACTTCAAATACGTCTGCTGTACTCGACGGTGATCTTGACCAATTTATGTCTGCAGCTTTGTCAATAAATATCGAAACTCAAAACTAAGTTGATTAGTTTATCTAATTATATTTAAATTTAATTATCCCGAAGCCTTTGAAATATTTATATTGTTATGTTCAGTCTTTATTGCTTCTTTTTTCGCTGTTGATGAAGTCTTTCTGTTGCATTTTCCGTCGAAGAATGCGCCGTTAGCTATGATTAGTTGATCTTGTGTTAGATCCGCTTTAACACTAGAAGTTTCGGTCAATTCTATTTTTACAGCGTCCACTTTTCCAGTGACATTTCCTCTTATCCGGGCTGATCTTGCTATTATTTTTCCTACTACTATTCCTTTTTCACCTATTATTACACCATTTGCTGTTATGTTCCCATCCACACGTCCGTCTATATGGACATCACCTTTTGTTTTAATGTCACCTATGACGGTTAAGTCTGAACCTAAAATGGAAGGAGCTAACTTATTTTGTATCGAGGGTTGAGCTTTTTTTGAATATATTTCTTGTTTATCCGATGTTTTAGATGTGGATGTATTTATTTTATTGAACATAATAACCTGCTTTCAAAAACTTACTAGGATCTATGGCACTTCCATTGAAATGAACTTCATAATGTAAATGAGTAGCAGTACTCCTGCCAGTTGAACCCATAATACCAATTTTATCTCCCCTCTTAACATAGTCTCCTACATCAATACTATCATTATTTCGCTTTAAATGAGCGTATATTGTTATTAGTCCATAACCGTGGTCTATTTTAATAGAGTGACCATAACCGCCGTTGTCACCTTTAAATATAACTTTTCCATCAGATGATGCAGTTACAGAGGCCTCTCTTTCCCCGCCTGTGCCAAAGTCAATACCTAAATGTTTAGTGTATTGATTTGTAAATGGATCTTTTCTTTTTCCAAACGGTGAGGTTGATCTTTTGATTGATGTTGTAGGATAACCTGTAGGAAGCGAATTAACTATATCAGAAAGTGTCATAGCTTCCTTAATTCTTAATTTGAAATTTTGAATATTATGTGGTGTTTTAGTTTTTATGTCATTTTTATTTTTTATTACGGCCCCCCCTAGTCCATCACCCGCGTTATTAAGAACATCACTCAGAGGCAACCCAGTTGAAATGATCACTGCCCTTTTAAGTTCAATTAGATCTAGGATTTCATTTTCATTTTTAGTTAATAATTCATTTTGAGCTTCGTGAATTGAATTCAGAGATGCGTAGGTTCTTGGTTCCGACCAGGTAATTAAACTTTCCAAATTTTGTCTCATTGATTTTCTGGGGGTTGTATCCAGGATATTGGGAGACATTAGTATGGTTGCGTTACTAGATAGTTTTTCTGGATAAATATTTATTCGTGAATTATTGATAGTAGCAGCCTCTGTGAGGATAAAGTGCTTTTCTTCAATAGTGTCAGTAATTTTCTCAAATTTTATTTTCTGCATATCTAACAACTTTAGGGCTGCCTCCTCGCGAGCCCTTGCTGATTCTAACACTTCTTCGTAATTTAAAGTAATCTTCTCTGCTTCCCTCCAAGGGGCTCTGAGAGGGTTGTAACCCCAGATATAACTTAATAATGTAAATATACACCATGCGGCTATAGATGTAATAGCTGAAATTATAATTATTTGATTGGTTGTGCTGAGAAGAAAAAATTTAACGTAACCGTCGGACCTCATCAAAACCTGACGTTCGGGTAAGATTTTTGTAATACTACGGCGCCAATCTAGTAATATATTTTTTTTCATGATTCAATACCGGTATTTTGACGGTGTTAACCACACTTCTTGAGCTCAGTACAAGCGGAATTTTTATTTATTATGTGTTTCAGGCCTGTGTAAGTAAAATTTTTGATATTAATTTTCATAAAACGATAACTTCACTAACAATTTATGAAGTGTGTTTTTTTAGTTCTTTAAGAACATTATTGGCATGGTCTTTAACTCTAACTTTTCGCCAAATTTGTAATATTTTATTTTCAGGTCCAATCAGAACTGTTAATCTTTCAATACCCATATATTTTTTACCATACATATTTTTTTCAATCCAAGCGCCGTAATTTTCTATTACTTTACCATCCAGGTCCGAAGCTAATGATACTTTCAGGGCATTTTTTTCTATGAATTTGTCATGTTTTGAAGGTGTATCCTTGGATATACCAACGACGGCTGCCTTCAGCTTGGTGAATTCCTCTATGTTTTCAGAAAAATCTATTGCCTCTTTTGTGCACCCCGGTGTGCTGTCTTTCGGGTAAAAATAAAGTACTAGAAATTGTTTTTTATAATCCCGTAATGAAATTTCAGTGTCATTATTGGCAGGCAATACAAAATTAGGTGCTTTTTGTCCAACTTTTAACTCCATGGGGGCTATCCTTTTAATACTTATTGTAGCAAATTATGTAATTCATACGTTATCATATAAATTTGAGTTTTGTTAGTATCCAGAAATAAGTCATGACAGGAAATAAAATCATAAACAATGCCAGAAAGTACATTGGTATGGCGTATAATAAATTATTGACTTCGCTCAGTAATAACAAAAGTCAACGGATAAGAAAAAGAACGCTTAATACAATTGAGGAGTTTGTAGCATTAGTACTTGGCGCTATTGTTATATTTTTATTTAGTTTAAGTATAATTTTAACCAAACAATCATTAGATATATCTATCTTTAAACCAGTTGCTGAGAAAGCATTAACTAAAAGCTTTAGTGGTTTAGACGTCAAAATTGGCAAAATAAATATAAAATGGATAGCATCCACTAATAATTTAAGGGTTGAATTGGATGATGTGTTTGCTAGCGATAAAAGCGGAAAATCGATTGAGTTAGTTTCACACATGAGCACTGAATTTCCGTTGGCTTCACTGCTTAGCGGGTCTTTAATTCCTGAAAAAATTGATATCGAAGGTGGTTTTGTAACTATTACTAGAACTAGAAACGATAATATCCAATTAAGCTTGGGCACCTCGTTGCCTGCTACAGAATTTGGCCCTTCTTGGAAAATATATTCGCCAGAGAATAAAATTAAATCAAAATTTAGGAATTCTATAGCAAATGTTCAGATTAGTAATGCTGACGTACTTGTATTGGATAATAAAGATAAACTTGAACTCAGGCTATTTGACTCGAACACTTATTTTAATCTTTCAGATGAGAGTGCAGAGCTTAAAATTTCTAGTAAAATAAAAAATGAAAATATTTTAACGCCTCTGGAATTTAGTATTAAATCCAGAGAAAATTTTGAAAAATATACTGTTCATGTAAAAGCAAATGATATGAATCCTTCAGTTTTTGCTCCAAAACAAGGTAGGTTTTCGTTTTTAAATGAAGTTATTACACCCATTGATCTAATAGCTTCCTTCAATGTAGACAAGAAATCTGGTGTCGAGACGGCTGATATTAGTATAAAAGCAAAACAGGGTAGTATCGGTGCTTTTGAAAAAAAATTAAATTTTGATATCATCAGCTTAAAAGCAAACCTTGAGGCAACATCTGAAATAATGGAAATATCTGAATTTAGTATTCAGTCTTCCTCAGTTAACTTCCGTGGAAATGGTAGCCTGAGTGAACTTAAGGCACTCACAGATGGTAACACTAGTACAGCACCTTTATTTAATATTGAGTTAGAGGATGTAATATTAGAGAATACTTTTGAGCTTCAAAATCCCATGCGTTTAAGTTCGTTATCAGTGTCTGGTCGATTGGACCTTGATGCAAGACATCTTAAATTGAAAAAATTTGATATTAATTTTGGGGCTTATAAACTGCTTACCTATGGTGAATTTAAACAAGGTAAAGCAGGCAGTTGGGAGACAATAGATTTTCGCGGGAAATCTAAGGGTTTGATGTACATTAATAATCTTTTGGACATCTGGCCTAACGACCTTGCCTCCGGAGCTCGTCGCTGGGTTGAAAGGTCCATGATAAATGCTACAATTAAAAATATTAATTTTTCATTGGATTTGCCGCAAGGTTACCTTCTTGGTACTCAATCGCTAAATGATAAAGACTTCAGTTTAAAATTTGATGTTACAAATGCTAATGTAAAATATATTTCAACCATGACTCCTTACATTGGTGTATCTGGAACGGGACTAATACGAGGTAACAGCGCTAAATTTCAAGCATTGGGTGGGAAAATTGGAAATATTAAAATTAACGCTGCAACTGCAGATATCACCCAATTTTTCCCCAAAGGGTCTGATGTTATAATCGATGTTGACGCGTATGGTAAAGCTGAGGACTTAATTGCTCTGGTAGATGAGAAGCCATTAAAGATTGCAAAAAAATATCGAGTAATTCCCACCCAATTCTCTGGATCAGGAAATATTCATCTAAAGGTTAAAAGACCTTTGCTTGAGAATTTTGATAGATCACGAATTGATTACGTTGTATCTGGGAAGCTTAATAATATTTCCGCACCGTTTTCCATAGGTAATCATAAACTTAAGAATGGTTTTGTTGATCTATTTGTCGACAAAGAAAAGATGAAGATCTCAGGCCCAGTTTTTATTGGTCCATGGAAAGCAAATTTGAACTTGAACGAAACGTTTAACAAAACAAAGGCTCAAACTCGCTATGTTGTTGAGGGCGAAATGAATCGTGACACTCTTGATGGTTTCGGTTTGGGTTTTAGAAAAAATCTCAAAGGAAAATTATACACAAAGATTGAAGCTGATGGAAATGGCTTCAACCTTTCCAATGCTAAATTAAATATTAATTTAACTGATACCAATATCATTTTAGGGGATAGTTGGGTCAAGAATGCTGGGGAAAGTGCTTCAATTACAGGCAAATTCAGAAGGTTAGATGATAATGGTTTTATTTTTGAAAATATTTCAATGTCAGCACCAGGGCTCTCAATTGCGGGTGGTTTTGACCTAGCAGAAGACTTAAGATTAAAGGAATTACATTTTAAAAGAGCCAATATTGATGGATTAATTAGAGCTGGCTTAAAGGCTGCCCCTAATAGAAACAATGATAGAATTAATATGCATATTGAAGGTGATTATTTGAACGCTTCGTCGTTAATCTCAGGAATTTTTAAAAATAACAGTGATGATTTTAGCGTAAAAATTCCACTGAATATCGAGGCATCCTTAAAGTCTATTTCGCTCAGTAAAGATTATGTAATTAATAATGCACACGCCACGTATGATAACAATGGTGTTGGAATAACAGATGCTGACTTCTCTGGTGAAACACAACAGGGTGTTTTTTCTTTATCGATAAAGACTGAACAAAATACGCGTGAGAGGCAGCTAATACTAAACGTGCCTGATGCGTCTGCAGCGGCTTCAGCTTTCTTAGATATTGAAAGTATAGATGGAGGTAGTCTGCAAGTTAATGCACGAATGCCTGAAGTTGGAGAGAGGGGGGCTTTGAGGGGCATACTAGAAATTGAAGACTTTACATTAGTCAAAGCTCCAATATTAGCTCAAATATTGTCTGTAGCTTCACTTAAAGGCATTACTGACACGCTGAGTGGTGAAGGATTAAATTTTAGTGAATTTTCAGTTCCTTTTGTTTATGAAGATGGTGAAGTAAGTATTAAAGACGCACGTATTTCAGGGCCGGCTCTGGGAATGACAGGCACAGGGGAGGTGAATTTTAACTCCCAAACAATTGATATGGACGGCGTTTTAGTGCCAGCCTACACGGCTAATTCAGTGTTGGGTGAGATACCAGTAATAGGAGATATATTTGTTGGTAGGAAGGGCGAGGGAATTTTTGCGCTTAGTTACACTGCGAAGGGCATATTTAGTAATGCCCAAATATTAATTAACCCTTTATCCGCTCTTACTCCAGGGTTCTTGCGTGGAATTTTTCGAACAAATCGAGATACTTTAAGTGATAAAAATTGGTCTGAAGTTGAAAAACTGAGTGGTAAATTTGATTAACTTAATCATGTAACTTTAATATGGCATGCCTCTTTTTTCCTATTGAAATTTTGATAGATCCATCTTTTAAGTCATTTTGTGATAATTTATATTCGTGATCCGTAATTTTTATCCCATTAATTTTTAATGCCCCTGCTTTTATGTGTCTTCTGCCTTCTCCATTGGATAATGCAAGTCCCGTTAAAACAGATGCTTGAAGAATTCCTGTTCTTTCTAATTTGCTCCTCTCTATCATAATGGTGGGTAAACCTTCTGAATTTAATCCTTTTTCGAAAGTATCATTAGCTGTTGCTTCTGCCTCTTTAGCTGCTTTGATACCATGCAGCATTGTTGTGACTTCATTTGCCAACCGAATTTTAGCTTTGTTAATATCGGCACCGGTTAGTTTTTCAATACTGTCTATTTCGTCTAGTGGTAAATCTGTAAAAAGCTTAAAAAACTTAGCAACATCGGCATCGTCAGTATTACGCCAGAATTGCCAATAATCATATGGGCTTTTTGAATAACTATCTCCAAGAGAGGTATCAGAGTTGAGCCATACCGCTCCATCAGCTGTCTTACCCATCTTTCCTCCAGATGCTGTTGTAATTAATGGTGTTGTAAAACCGAAACATTGAGTACCCGACATTCTTCTTGTTAGGTCAATACCGCTTGTTATATTACCCCATTGATCTGAGCCACCAAGTTGTAATGTGCAGTTATATCTTTTATTTAGTTCAACAAAATCATAGCTTTGTAGTAAGGGGTAGTTAAACTCTAGAAAAGTCATTGGCTGTTCATTCTCAATTCGCCTTTTTACAGTTTCCATTGCGATCATCCTATTTACGGTAAACAGTTTTCCCACATCCCTTAAAAAATCTATATAACCCAGACCATCAAGCCAATCACTGTTATCAACTATTACGGCACTATTAGGACCATCAAATTCCAAATATTTAGAAAAAACTCTTTCAATACCTTCTTTGTTCTTTTTTATTAAATCGTTAGTTAATATCGGTCTTGACTTGTCTTTGTCAGACGGGTCACCAATTTTTGTGGTACCTCCACCAAGTAGTATTATTGGACGACCACCTGACTTTTGTAGTTGACGCAGCATCATTATTTGAACCAACGAGCCAACATGCAAACTTGGGGCAGTGCAGTCAAAGCCAATGTAGCCTGTCAAATTTTCTTTGCTTGCTAAACTGTCGAGGCCTTGTGGGTCCGTGCACTGATACAAAAACCCTCTTTTTGTAAGGTTTTGCATCAATTTTGATTGATATTCATTCATGTTTCTGGCCTAACTATATCTTAATGTGTCCTAGCAATACTAATTGCTAAGTTAAAGAGGTAAGTTCAGAACAAATGGATTATGTGTCCCTAGGCTTAATGAGTGGAACCTCGTTGGATGGAGTAGATGCAGCTTTTTTGTATACGGATGGTGAAAGAATTCATGAATTCGGACCTAGTTTATGTATTCAGTACTCGCCCAAGGAAAGGTTAATTTTAGAGCAAACTATTCAGTCTGCTTTAAAGTGGAATTTCATAGGCCAGCGACCCTCTATATTTGAAGATGCAGATAATATTATTCTCAAAACTCATAAGCTTGCTGTTGAGCAATTATGTGAAACTAATAAGTATTGGTCTCGACGCTTAAGCCTCATAGGTTTTCATGGCCAAACAGTTTTGCATCATCCGCCGCAGGATGGAAAAAGGGGGCAAACATTGCAGCTTGGTGATGGAGAAAATTTAGCGAAAGCACTAAATTTCCCTGTCTGGTATGATTTTAGAAGCAATGATATTTCAAATATGGGGCAGGGTGCTCCTTTAGCTCCAATTTACCATAAATCACTTGCATTATATTCTAAATTGAGACTTCCCACGGTTATTTTGAATATAGGTGGTGTGTCTAATCTAACTTTGGTATCAAAAAATAATGATATCATAGCTACTGATACAGGACCGGGAAATGGCCCAATAGATAACTGGATACATCAAAACGGTTTGGGCCTTTATGACCCTTATGGCCAATACGCATTGGCGGGCAAGGCTGACTATGCACTGGTAAAAAAATGGTTGAGGTATATTTTTTTTAAAAAAAACATACCTCGCTCTGCTGACCGATATGACTTTGATGTAATAAATGATATAAAAAATTATTCAGTAGAAGACGGTGCAGCAACATTAGTGGCCTTTGTTGTCGAGGCCATAGCAGGTGTTATAAAAGAATTTAAACAAAACCCAGTTGAAATGATTGTTTGCGGCGGTGGTAGGCATAACAAAGCCATAATTTCTCTTCTAGACAGCAAACTTGATATGAAAATCAGCACTACTGAAAAGGTTGGTTGGATATCTGATGCTGTAGAAGCCCAAGCTTTTGCTTATTTAGCAGTGAGGTCTCAACTTGGCCTGCCTATCAGCTTTCCAACTACAACCGGAGTGAAAGAGCCGCTGACGGGTGGAAAACTATCTTTACCAAATTGACAGTAAGCGCTTGCGAATTAAAAGGGTTGTCCTGACACGTTCAATTGCTTGAAGGCATACTGAAATGCATCTTTACCAATTTAAAGAACATTTACTAGTTTATTCAATTTCACGCGGCGGACAATATTGTGGGTCTAAATTTTCGTCCAAATAGTCATTAATAACATTCATAGCTATATCTAGGTGATTGGTGTAAAAGTGGTCAGCACCTTCAATGCAATGAGTATATATTTTGTGCCCTTTTTGCACTCGGATTTTTTCAACGACATTATCAACTTCGTCAGCAGGGACTATCGGGTCTTGTGAGCCATAAGTAATTAATCCTGACGCAGGACATGGTGCCAAGAATGCAAAATCATAAGTATTTGTTGGCAAGCTCATGGAGATAAATCCTGAAACTTCGGGGCGTCGCATTAACAACTGCATTCCTATCCAAGCGCCGAATGAGTATCCTGAAACCCATGTGAATGGTGCATTTTGATTAAAGCTTTGGATGTAATCCATTGCGTATGCTGCATCTTGCAACTCACCCTGCCCATTATCGTATTCCCCCACGGATCTACCAACCCCCCTGAAGTTAAACCTTAAGACTGAGAACCCTCGAGCTTTATATTGCTCATACATTGCCACTGTGATTCTATGATCCATGTGTCCGCCAGCTTTGGGGTGTGGAGGCAAAATTAAAGCGCATGGGGCTTGGGGATTATCTGATGGGTGATAACGTCCTTCAAGTCTTCCTTCTGGTCCGTTAAATATTACTTCTGGCATGATATTCCTTAGTTACTGTTATGTCGCAGTCAGCCGATGCACTTAAACTTGACTAAACTAGTCGGAATACTTACATGACTGAAATAATTATTCGTATTGGGCCTTTAAAGACTCAATTATGAAAAAGCGAGCAAAACCTTTAAAGAAAGATCATATAAAGTGAAATTAACATCAAAAGGAAGGTATGCCGTAATGGCTATAGCTGATATGGCGGCTCAAGGCTCTGGCGCACTCATACCTTTGATAGATATATCACGCCGTCAGGGCATATCATTGAACTATCTGGAGCAATTGTTTGGAAAATTACGCCGCGCTGGACTCGTTGATAGTTACAGAGGAGCATCAGGAGGGTATATGCTTGCTCATTCTGCTAAGAACTTAACACTCAATAAAATAATTCATGCAGTTGATGAAAATATTCAGGCTCATGGGTGTAGTCCCAGTCTTAAAAAGGCATGCACAGGAAAATCTGATCTTTGTTTAACGCACAATCTATGGGGAGCTTTAGAGAATCATATAGAGGACTTCTTAGTTTCTGTTACGGTTCATGATGTTATTTCTGGGAACATAAATGACTATGGTTTGGGTTAGAATAAATTGTTTTTATTATACGAAATAATAAATAGCTTTCATGATAAGTCGAAACTGACTTTATCAGTAAAACGTAGATCACTATTGATTCTAAATTCTAGAGGCACGTCATTTGACTAGAGTATATCTTGATAACAACGCTAGTTGTCCGATTAGACCTGAGGTTATAGCGGCGGTAACTGATGTTATGCACCTGAATGGTAATTCTTCTGCCCAGCATAGTGATGGGCGTAAAGCTCAGGCAATGATCTCAAAAGCTCGAGAAATCATCGGATTGGAAATGGGTGTTTGTTCTCAGGATATTATTTTCACCAGCAGCGGAACTGAAGCATTAAATACAGCGATTTTTGCTGCTCATAACGCTGGATGTAAGAAAATGTTATTTTCCAATGCTGATCATGCAGCTACATACAAAGCAGCTGTGAATTGGGGTTATTCCCATGATTTCATTCCAACTGACGTTAATGGAGTCACAGATACTGTATATCTAAAAGAAATATTAAAAAATTGGAACTCATCTGATGGTAGGCCGTTCGTATCTGTTTCGGCTGCTAATGGGGAAACAGGTGTATTGCAGCCCGTAGATAAAATAGTTGATATTGTTCATCAATATAATGGTTTAGTTCTTGTTGATGCTGTGCAGGCTTTTGGAAAAATACCTATGGTATTTAATGCGGATTATATAGCTATATCAGCACATAAAATTGGCGGTCCACAAGGAGTAGGAGCTCTGTATGCTTGTCCCAACACTCCTTTTTCGCCTTTGCTGTGTGGAGGAGGTCAAGAGCGAAGAATGCGTTCAGGGACTATGAATTTAGCGGGTATCCATGGTTTTGGGGTTGCTGCTTCTATGATGAATAATTTGGATTTTACAAAAAAACTTCGCGACTCATTCGAGATGCGTTTAAAAATTGTCGAGTCTGATCTTAATATTTTTGGGGCAAATGTTGATCGCTTGCCAAATACTAGTTTTATTTCCTCTCCTAACTTAAATGCGATGACTATGATGATGTCCTTAGATCTTGCAGGGATTTCTGTTTCAACCGGTTCTGCATGTTCTTCTGGTAAATCCAATGAAAACCGCATCATAAAATCAATGGGTTTGTCGGATTCTGCTCCTAAGGGAGCAATTAGAGTAAGTTTTGGTTATAAAAGTATGAGCAAAGACGTTGATCAGATTTTATCAGCTTGGTCGAGTATACGTAATAGAACGGAAGTAACAAATGGGTGAAGAAGTAAAAATTAAATCTAGTATTGAAAAGTCAACTGTAGATGGTGTTAGTTCACTTGAGGCTGAAAAATACAAATATGGTTTTGATAGTGATATAGAACAAGAGTTTGCTCCGAAAGGGTTAAGTGAGGATATTGTTAAGTTCATTTCAGCAAAAAAAGATGAACCGCAATGGCTGCTTGATTGGCGCTTGGAGGCATATAATAGGTGGTTGAACTTAAAGGAACCTGTATGGGCTAACGTGGATTATCCAAAAATAGATTTTCAGGATGCTTATTATTATGCCGCCCCTAAATCTGATGATGATAAACCTAAATCATTAGATGAAGTTGATCCGGAAATATTAGCTATTTATGACAAATTAGGAATTTCTCTCAAGGAACAAGAGGTTCTGGCAGGAGTTAAAGGGGCGCCAAAAGTTGCCGTAGATGCTGTTTTGGACTCGGTTTCAGTGGTTACGACGTTCAAAAAAGAATTAGCTGAGAAGGGTATTATATTTTGCTCTTTCTCTGAGGCAGTCAAAGAGCACCCAGAACTTGTTAGAAAATATATGGGTACGGTAGTTCCTTTGACAGATAATTACTATGCAACTTTAAATAATGCAGTATTTTCTGATGGGTCATTTGTCTATATTCCTGAAGGTGTCAGGTGTCCAATGGAGCTTTCCACATACTTTAGAATGAACGCCCAAGGAACTGGCCAGTTTGAGAGGACATTAATTATTGCTGATAAAGGTTCTTATGTTTCATATTTAGAGGGCTGCACAGCCCCTATGCGTGATGAGAACCAACTGCATGCCGCGATTGTAGAAATAATAGTTCATGATGATGCCGAAGTTAAATACTCTACTGTTCAGAATTGGTGGCCCGGTGATAGTGAGGGTAAGGGAGGAGTTTATAACTTTGTTACTAAAAGAGCTGATTGCCGCGGTGAAAACTCAAAGGTAAGTTGGACGCAGGTTGAGACGGGTTCTGCTGTTACCTGGAAGTACCCTAGCTGTATTTTAAGAGGCGATAATAGCCAAGGAGAATTTTATTCGATAGCAATTACTAACGGCCATCAGCAGGCAGATACGGGAACAAAAATGATACACCTTGGTGAAAATACCAAGTCGCGAATTATTTCAAAAGGCATCAGTGCGGGAAAGTCTAATAGTACTTACAGAGGTTTAGTTACTGCGCATAAAAAAGCAAAAAATGCTCGCAATTTTACCCAATGTGATAGCTTACTTATTGGAGATAAATGTGGTGCGCATACTGTACCATATATAGAAAGTGACAGCCCTTCATCCCAATTTGAACATGAAGCTACAACTAGCAAGTTATCTGAAGAGCAGTTATTTTATTGTAGACAACGAGGTCTAAACGAAGAAGATGCCGTTGCTATGCTTGTAAATGGGTTTTGCAGGGAAGTTCTGCAGGAATTACCGATGGAGTTTGCCGTTGAGGCTCAAAAGCTTGTTGCCATAAGTCTTGAAGGCAGTGTTGGTTAATGCGGTATCTTATTCCTTTTTTTTTAATATTAACATCCTGCACGGATGTGAAACCATTGAATGTATCAAAACAGTCTGTGAGTCTTATTGAAAATGAAGGTCAATCTAGTGCAAATCACATATCAACAGCAATGAAAGAAAAAGAAATTATTAATGGTCATTATTCGCAAACACTAGCCAGTTTGACAGGTTTGAGAGTAGGTTTAACTCGGGGGGAAGCAATTGATGTTATTAGGTTATACTTCGCTCCTAAGAGCGGGGATGATATCGTTTCTACTGCTCAAGCTGAGTTCAAGCAAAACGATGATAACATATTATTGTTTAGTGCAGCTGATAAATCAAAAATACCCGTGAGTGCAGAAGAGATTTTCATAAGCTTTAAGATTGTAGATGACCTAGAATTGGTAAATGATTTTGGTTTAAGAATTAAGTGCATAAACAATGCGGTAACTTCTAATTGGCAATCTGTAGATTGCTAAAAGAATAAGGCTATATTTTTAGAGTTTAAATAGAAAGAATAAAATGTTAAAAATCAATAATTTATCTGCTAATGTTGATAATGGAAACAAACAAATTATCAATAATTTATCTCTGGCCGTGCCAGCGGGTGAGGTTCATGCTATTATGGGCCCAAATGGTGCTGGAAAATCAACATTATCGTATGTTTTAACAGGTAAGCCTGGTTATGAAGTTACGAGTGGTGATGTATTACTTTCTGGGGAATCTTTATTAGATTTTTCCCCCGAGGAGAGGGCCGCTAAAGGGATATTTTTATCATTTCAATATCCAATTGAAATACCTGGCGTTCCAACAATGACATTTCTTAAAACAGCTCTGAATGCTCAACGCCGAGCAAACGGTTTAGACGAGATGGGAGCCCCTGAGTTTTTAAAGAAGTCCAGAGCTCTTGCAACGGAATTAAAAATTAAACCAGAAATGCTCAAAAGACCATTGAATGTAGGTTTTTCCGGGGGAGAGAAAAAGCGCATGGAAATTTTTCAAATGATGATGCTTGAGCCTAATTTTATACTTATGGATGAAACTGACTCTGGTCTTGATGTCGATGCGCTGAGGGTAGTTGCTGAAGGTGTGAATAAATTACGAGATCCCAAAAGAGGAATTCTTATCATTACTCATTATCAAAGACTATTAGATTATATTGTCCCTGATAAGGTACATGTTTTATCTGCTGGAAGGATAGCTGCTAGTGGCGATGCTGAATTTGCTAAAAAACTAGAAGTAGAGGGTTATGATGCTTACGCATGATATCAATTTATTTCCTAGCCGACGCGATGAAAAGTGGAAATATTCAGACCTAAGAAGTTCTTTGAAACATTTATCTGATGGCATTGAAGATGAAAATAAACCTAATTTTCTACTACCAGATGGCCTTATATTAGAAGAAGTTGATTGTGAGTTTAGTTCTGTAAAAAACATTTCAAGTGCACTTGCTGAAAATTACTGCAATAAAGCTTGGAAAATTAATGTTCCTGAGAGTTTTAAGTCAGACCAATCTTTAATAATTAGTAATCTAAATAGTGGTCACTCAAGAATTATAATTAATATTAATACGGGTGGATGTTTATCTTTGGTTGAATACTATGAAAGCCAATCAAATTCTTTTATCAATACAAATATAATTATAAACATCATGGACAAAGGTGAGTTGGATAGAGTTATATTTCATGATGACACCCAAGAAACTGTAAGAATTTCAAGTGCTATAATTAATTCTGAATCCAACACAAAAATTACTCAAAATGCCATCTCATTTGGCAGCGCTTTATCAAGAATTGAAACTCTACTCACTGCAAGTGGTGAAAACTTAAATGCAACTATTAATGGTGCATACTTATTAAGTGAAAACCGACATTGTGATATGACCAGTAATATTGAGTTGTTAAAGCCAAACTGCCACATAAGACAATTAGTTAAGGGTGTTGTTAAAGATAAATCAAATGGAGTTTTTCAGGGTAAATTTCATGTACATAGACCTGCTCAGCATACAGATGCTGAAATGCGGCATGATGCATTAATGCTTTCTGATAGGAGCAAAATAAGGTCAAAGCCTGAACTTGAGATTTATGCTGATGATGTTGCATGTGCTCATGGTAATACTATTGGTCAGTTGGATGAAGATGTTCTTTTTTATCTACGTCAAAGATCTATTCCTCGTGCTGAAGCTGAGGCTATGTTAACAGAAGCTTTTGTGAGCGATGTTTTTTATTCGCTTAAGGATGATCAATTGCAAGAAAATATTTTGACTAAAATTCGGGGTAGATTGTAATGACTAACAATAATAATACTCAGAAAGTAAAAGGATTTGATATCCATGCTGTAAGAAAGCAGTTCCCAATCCTTAATCGTAAAGTTAATAATTATGACTTAGCATACCTTGATAATGCTGCATCTGCTCAAAAGCCCTTGAGTGTGATAAATGCAATTTCCGAACAGATGAGTCATAGCTACGGTAATGTTCATAGAGGCTTACATACACTCGCTAATGAAACAACAGAAGCTTATGAAAACTCGAGAATAAAGGTCGCAAAATTTTTAGGAGTACCGAAAGCAGCAAATATTATTTTTACAAAAGGAGCCTCAGAGGCTCTCAACCTGGTTGCTTATGGACTAATGAATGAAATACAGCCTGGGGATGAGATAATATTATCGCAAATGGAACATCATTCGAATATTGTCCCTTGGCACTTCTTAAGAGAAAGATGCGGTGCAGTTTTAAAATACATTCCGGTTACAGAGCAAGGAAATTTGGATTTAGAGGTATATAAATCCATGCTGGGCCCAAAAACAAAAATAGTTTCAGTTGTTCATATGTCAAATGTGTTGGGTACGATTAATCCTGTAAAGGAAATTGGTCAACTCGCACATAATTCTGGAGCTATATTCATAGTTGATGGCACTCAATCAACTGTTCACATGCCAATTGATGTAATGGAAATAGATGCTGACCTGTTTTGCATGACAGGCCATAAACTTTACGGGCCAACGGGTATAGGCGCCTTGTATGCAAAAACGAGTATGCAAGAGAGAATGCAGCCATTTAACGGAGGAGGAGAAATGATCGAAGATGTTTTTGAAGATCGTGTGACTTACAATGACCCTCCATTCAAATTTGAAGCGGGAACGCCGCCAATACTGCAAGCGATTGGCCTTGGTGCTGCTATAGATTGGTATTCACAGTATGATTTTTCTGAAATCCATGCGCATGAAAATTCTGTTTACAATCATGCCGTAGAGCAATTAAAAAGTATTGAAGATTTCAAACTGATCGGAAGTGCCGAAAATAAGGGACCTGTTTTAGCTTTCAATATAAATGGTATACATGCGCATGATATAGCGCAGATTCTTGATAAATATGGTGTTGCTATTAGGGCTGGACAACATTGTACTCAGCCACTTATGAATAGCTTAGGAATACACTCAACAGCGCGAGCTAGCTTTGGTATTTATAATACAATTGAGGAAGCTGACCGACTTGTTGATGGTTTAAAGAGAGCTATTACTTTTTTATCATGAAAAAATTTAATTAAGAGATGACAATGATTGATCCAGCACATGATAGGCAAAGGCGAGCAGAAGCGTTGGCTAATGCACAAATACCTGGACTTGAGAGTAAGGTCGAAAAAACCGTTAAGCCTAAGAGAGACGTAATTAATGTAAATCCTGCTCATGAAAAGCCTTCGGATAGTGAAATTGAACAAATTACGAATGACGTTATTTCTCAGCTTAAGTCAGTATACGACCCCGAGATACCTGTCGATATTTATGAGCTTGGCTTAATATATGGCGTGGAGCTTGAAGATGACCGCCTCCTGAAAGTTGAAATGACATTAACTGCGCCAGGTTGCCCTGTAGCGGGTGAGATGCCAGAGTGGGTTAGGGAGGCTTGCGAAGTTGTTGCAGGAGTTGCTAGGGTTGAAGTTAGTATGACTTTTGATCCACCGTGGACGCCAGATCGCATGAGTGATGAAGCGCGTCTTGAACTAAATATGTTGTAAGCTGATGAATGATATTAAACAAATTAGAAAACCTCGGGCTAAATTAGTAACATTAACTGATGCAGCATCAAATAGAGTGAGAGAAATTCTTAACGAAAAGGATGAAGGTTTTCTCAGAGTAGGCGTTCAAAATGGAGGTTGCGCCGGTATGGAATACCTTATGGATTATATATCAGAGCCGCAAAAATTTGATGAAGTAGTTGAGGATAATGGAGTTCAGATTGTTGTTGATGCAAAAGCAGTTTTATTTATTTTAGGTTCAGTTATAGATTATGAGGTAGATGTTTTATCTTCTAGGTTTACCTTTACTAATCCCAACCAAACGGATGCTTGTGGTTGCGGTGAAAGTGTTACAATTATTCCTGCGCCTGCTTTATAGCTTTAGCTAGGACTAATGCCCCTCAATTAGTCCTGAGGACTGGGCTGAATTAATCATAGCTTCCTGAAGTTTTTCAAATGCTCTAGCTTCTATTTGCCTAATTCTCTCACGCGATACGCCATAGATAATAGCGAGTTCTTCGAGAGTCATAGGTTTATCAGCTAAGCGCCTTTTGGATATGATATCTTGTTCTCGCTCATTCAGAGCAGACATGGCTGTTTTTAACAATTCCATCTTTGCATTATGCTCCTGATCTTGACCTAAAGCCTCCTCTTGAGTTTCTGTATCATCTTGGAGCCAATCTTGCCATTCTGAGCTTCCGTCTTCACCCCCTATACTAACATTTAGTGAAGCGTCGCCTCCGTGACCCATCCTTCTATTCATTGAGGTGACTTCTTCTTCTTTAACTCCTAGTTTAGTAGCTATTTTTGTAACATGTTCGGGAGTAAGGTCTCCATCCTCAATGGCCTTCATTTCGCCTTTGAGGCGCCTCAAGTTAAAGAATAGTTTTTTTTGCGCGGCTGTTGTACCCATTTTTACGAGAGACCAGGAGCGCAGTACATATTCCTGAATTGCAGCTCGTATCCACCACATTGCATAAGTTGATAAGCGAAACCCTTTGTCAGGATCAAACTTCTTTACGGCTTGCATTAAGCCGACATTTCCCTCAGAAATAACTTCCCCAATCGGAAGGCCGTATCCCCTATAGCCCATAGCAATTTTTGCAACTAAGCGAAGGTGTGAAGTAACCATTTTTTCTGCAGCATGTGAATCTTGTTGTTCTATCCAGCGCTTTGCAAGCATAAATTCCTCGTCCCTCTCAAGCATGGGAAATTTTCGAACTTCTTGTAAGTAACGGTTAAGCCCTTGTTCTGGCGATAGTGTCATTGATAGGCTCATGTTTCCCGTATAAGAAGCATCAGCTTTTTTTGCATTATAATCACGCTTTTTAGCGGGTAATTTTGTTTTACTATCAACCATTAGAGATCTCCGGTTGTACTATATAATGTTTTTCTACTATTTTTAAAGGTTTTTGGATTAAATTTATTATTAATTTAATTTTTCCAAAGCGATAATGAGTTCAGACATATCATTTGGTATGGGGCTCTCAAATAACATGAACTCTTTGGTTGTAGGGTGTTTAAAGCCTAAGCTTGATGCATGAAGCGCTTGTCGTTTTAAATTTCCGATCGCGGTTCTTACGATGGCTTCATTGGTATCTTTACTGCTCAAGAAAGCACGTTGTTTTCCGTATAGCGGATCACCAAGTAAAGGGCATCCAATATGTGCCAAATGCACTCGAATTTGATGTGTTCTTCCTGTCTCGAGCCTGCACTCAACCATGCTAACTTGTGGTATGCCAACTGCTGCATTCGGCTGCTGGCCATAACCTTTGCGGTATTTGTAATTAGTGATGGCGTGCCTACCATGTTCGGATGACTCTATATTGTTTAATGTACCTCTAACTACCGATTGTTTTTTTCTATCATTTGGGCTGCGGGCTATTCGGCTTGCAATTTTACCCTCTCGAGGCTTTGGCGCACTTCTAACAAGACTAATATAAAGTCTCTCTACTGTATGTTTGGCAAATTGCTTTGATAAATATCTGTGCGCGCGATCGGTTTTTGCAACCACTAATACACCTGATGTATCTTTATCAAGTCTATGGACAATTCCTGGTCTTAAAACCCCCCCAATGCCCGACAAGCTATCAGCGCAATGATGTAGCAGCGCGTTAACAAGCGTGGCTGAACGAGATCCTGGGGCAGGATGAACTGTCATGCCGGCCGACTTATTAACGACAATAAGTTGTTCATCCTCAAATAGTATATCTAAGTGAATATCCTCAGGTTTTGGGGTGTCATCTATGGGAGGTGGTACGAGAACAGCATATTCTACATTTTCTCTTACTTTGTTGGTGGGCTTTTTGACTATGTCACCATCTGCCCTGACTTGTTTAGTCTCTATAAGTGCGCCAATTCGCGCTCTCGATAATTTAGTCCAGGTAGCAAGCCATTTATCTACACGAATTCCTATATCTTTAGGATCAGCAACTGCCGTAAGCCACTTTTCATTCAAAGTAGTTTCTGTCTTATCGTTATGTAAAGTAGTCATATGAGAGCTTTATCATGTAAGCGTTCATAAATGAATAAATAAAACTCTTAAAATACACTATTATTATTTGTTATTGTGCTTTTAAATGGTTCTACAGGCCTATATTTAATGTGTGTTAAATAAGACACAGTCATGACAAATTACCCAATAAATATTTATCTTACTTGATATAAACCTTTCTACATAGTAGCGATTTGTTCATAAATACCACCTATGAGTGGTGTATAACTTAACTTTGCATACGGGGAAACCATGCTCAAAAAAACCCTTTTACTCGGCACAACTCTTATGGTTGCTGCTACACCAGCTCTTGCGCAAGATAGCTCAGGAGACGAAATTATAGTAACAGCGACTAAACGTGCCAAAACACTACAAGAAGTGCCGTTGTCAGTTTCTGTGACTACTGCGGACGTAATTGAAAAGGCACAAATACTGGATATTAAAGATCTCCAGTCTGTTGTTCCTACATTCCGTGTATCACAACTTCAAAACTCAGCTAACACAAGCCTTGCAATTAGGGGCTTTGGTAATGGTGGTAACAATTTAGGTATTGAGCCAGCTGTTGGTGTTTTCATTGATGGTGTGTACAGATCACGTGCAGCTGCACAAATTGGCGATTTGCCAAATCTAGAACGTGTTGAAGTACTTTCTGGACCACAATCAACTCTCTTCGGTAAAAATGCATCTGCCGGTGTTGTTAGTGTTGTGACATCAGCGCCTAGCTATGAAACAGGTGGTTATGTAGAAGCTGGATATGGCCGCTTTAATCAAATGTATGCTAAAGGCTTCGTTGAAGGCGCAGTAACTGACAATATGGCAGTTAGTTTAGGCCTTGGCTTTCAGCAGCGTGATGGTTATTTTGTAAACTTAGCAGAGGCTGATGATTTTAACGAAATTGATCGTTGGAACATGCGCGGCCAAATCATGTGGGAACCAAGTGATGATACATCTTTCCGTTTGATTTTTGACAGAAGTACTATTGATGAAAACTGTTGCGGTACAGGTGTTGCAATTGATGGACCTTTTGCTGCAGGACAGCCAGATGTCAGAGTTATAATAGGGTCGCTGGGTGGAAATCAGCCATCTTCTGCTAACCAGTTCTCATATGAAACATATGGCAACTCAAATTCTCAAAATGAAATCAAAGACAGAGGCGTTTCGCTCGAAAGTAAATTCAAAATGGGTAATATAGATGTTACATCTATCACTGCTTACCGCGCAAACGACTCCGATTACGGATCTGATTCAGATTATAACTCTCTAGAATTCTTAAAAAATGTTTATCAAAATGTTGATATCAGAACATTTACACAAGAATTACGTTTCGATGTAGAAGTATCTGATAAAGTCGACGTTATGTTGGGCGGATACTATTTTGATGAAAGTATCGATCAGGACTCTGGTTTGCTGTATGGCGATGATACAAGAACTTATATTGACATTCTTGCTGGCGGCGCTGCTGTTCTAGGTGGTGTTGAAGCCATACTGGGTTATGCCCCTGGTACATTCTTTGCTGATGATACTACCATTGATGAGTTTGCAACACAGGATAACGAAGCGATTAGTCTTTTCGGTAACGCAGATTTTGAATTAACTGATAAACTTACTCTTAGTGTGGGTCTAAATTATACTCAAGATAAGAAAAACGTATCTCTTTACACTGAAAACAATGACGTATTTGGTAACATTGACTTCAGCGGCGCAGAAGGACGTGCTGTTCTTACGGGACTAAGTCTATCAGATAATTTCCCGGCTGTAGCTGCTTCTTGTGGATTAGGAGCACTTGCATTCTCAGCTGCTAACGTTGGTGCTGTACTAGGTGCGCCTGCATGTTTTGTTGATGCCGCAGGGAATACTGCTCCAGGTTCAGTAGTGTACCCAGGATTTGCAGCTTCAGTAGCTGCTGGTGTTGCAGCTATTCCTCAAGGAGTCATGAACGATCCGAATGGTAACCCGCTGGGCGCATTTTTTGGACTTCAGTTCCAACCGCAGCTGTTAGCATATCCTAACGCTGTTGAGGACGGTATTACTGATAATAATAAACTTACTTACACAGGACAGTTTAATTATGAGGTTAATGATACTATCAATGTTTATGGTAGATACGCTACTGGCTTTAAATCAGCATCATGGAACTTAACGCGTGACTCACGTCCGTTCCAAGCCGATGCATTAGCTCTTGCAGCTGCTGGATTACTTCCAAACAACTACGTGCCATCGACGGGGCGTAATTTTGGTACTCGTTATTCCGAGCCAGAGACATCTGAGGTTGTTGAAATTGGTTTTAAAGCTAAAGGTGATTGGGGAACATTCAACTTTGCTGCCTTTGATCAAACAATTGAAAATTTTCAGTCAACAATCTTCCAAGGCACCGGTTTTGTCTTAGCTAACGCGGGTACACAATCTACCAAAGGTATTGAGTGGGATTCAACATTTAAGTTAATGGATCCATTGCATGTTACTTTTGCAGGCGTACTGCAAGATCCTGTCTATGACAGTTTCCCAACTGCTCCAGGGCCAGCTGGTTCCGTTATTGACCTTTCTGGTCAAAGACCAGCGGGTATTAATGAGCTAGCGCTATCAACTTCAGCGACATACACTCATGACTTCTCAGATGCGATTTCAGGTTTTGTAAGAGCTGATTATCAATATGAGAGTGACGTTCAAATCGTTGATAATATTGCGGGACTTACGCGATCAACTAACATCATTAATGCATCTGCGGGTGTTGGTTTTGATAGCGGCGTTTCATTTATGATATGGGCTAGAAACTTAAACAATGACCAGTCATACACATCTGCGTTCCCTGGTGTTGTTCAAGGTTCAACTATTAACGCATACCCAAGTCAGCCAAGAACATATGGCGCTTCGGTTCGTTACAAGTTCTAAGAATATTAAATTTTGAATATTGAGCCGCCTCTAGGGGCGGCTTTTTTTTTGATCCTCATTATGACACATAAGTTTAATTGGAATTAGCTGTCAGTATGTTTATCTGGTCTTATATAAAATTGCCGTTATTAAAGCTAAAGATATGAGCATTAATGGCGTATCTAAATTTAAATCTGGTTCTGCCATAAATAATGAAGGTACAGGCAAAACAGACCCTTCGTAATTAACAAATATAGCTGCAAACGTATTGTTGGCTGCATGAAAGCCAATTGCAGACTCGAGCCCATTATCCATCCAAACTAACAAGCAAGCAAAGAAACCGAATAAGAAATATCCGCTCATTGTTAGTAATAATACTCCATCTTCTGCTCCTTTTAAGGCCTCTGGGTTGGAGAGATGCATCGAAGCAAAAAGAGCGCTAGAGAATATGAAAGCTATCCATTTGTTTTTTAATAAGTGCGTGAACCACTGGTTCAAATAACCTCGAAATACTATTTCTTCAGTTCCAGATTGTAGAGGAATAAGAGCAAGAGATAATAGTAAATAAAGTAAAGTATTTGAAGCCTGAAAGTTAGTTTTTATAACACTTAATCCGGTGAGATGGCCTATTAAGGAGACAACTCCAAGTACAAGCCAGGTAACAATAAAGGCCTTGATACCCCTGTTCCACCGGATAGCAGGGCTAGCTGTATGCAGGCTTAGTATGGTTCTCTGGTGTATATATTTTTGTCCAAGGTAAAGTGCGATTAGAGAAGCAGGAAAAACTAATAGAAATAGGATATAAACAGTAGGGCTTACGCCTATGGCTTTTATTAATGTCGTATTAGCCTCGGCATCATTCATTAGCGGAAATAAATTTATTAACCCATAGAAAGAGGCTGTAACACCAATTGCAGTCAGGAGACCTGATAGTTTCATATAAGAGTTTTTAAAGTTTCGGTTTATTGACCAGCTTACTAGGCCAAGCAATGTGCCAAAAAAGAAGATGAGACCAAAATAACTAATCTTCTTAATATCAAGCTGCTGCATCATGTTCTCAGTTGCTTTATCGATCTGAACTCCAAGGTTTGGATCAGCTGCCTTAGCGAGTTCTGGGATAGGGCCTGTTATGACTATTTGTGCTAGGAGCCAACCTAAAACCGTAAACCAAAATACGAGTATCCAGCTCCACCAAACTGAAACACCATCGTTAGTGAGTTTGAAATAGTTTATATTTTTGGAAACCATAATCATGGGCCTTATTTTATATAATGTTATTATAATGGAATATATTAAAACTAATTTTCTAATTTTATTTCATTATTTGTATATTTATTAAATTTTAATGGTCTAGCAAAACCAATTGTAGTTATTTATTTATTAATTTGCTATAGCCATAATTTAATTGAAAACTAATTCTAATTAACTGCCTATCAAATAGGAAAGACTATGACAAAATGGACACCTTCAAGTTGGCGATCATTGCCATCAAAGCATATACCAGACGACTACCCAGATATTAAAAAATTGGTAGAAGTTGAAACTGCCTTGAAGGGTCACCCTCCTTTAGTGTTTGCTGGAGAGGCAAGACGTTTAAAAGCGAGGTTGGCTGATGTTGCTAATGGAAAAGCATTTCTTCTTCAGGGAGGAGACTGTGCTGAGAGCTTCAAAGAGTTTCATCCTGATAATTTAAGAGATATGTTTCGCGTCATGATGCAAATGGCTGTTGTGTTAACTTATGGGGCAGGGAAGCCAGTTGTAAAAGTAGGGCGCATTGCGGGTCAGTTTGGAAAACCTAGAAGTTCTCCTATTGAGGAGCGAAATGGAATTACACTGCCAAGTTACCGTGGTGATAACATTAATGGAATGGAATTCGATGAGAAATCCCGAATTCCGAATCCAAAAAGATTACTGAAAGCTTATGGTCAATCAGCTGCTACTTTGAATTTGTTAAGAGCTTTTTCAACGGGCGGATATGCGAATTTAAGAAATATCCATAAATGGACTTTGGGTTTTGCCAGCCAATCGGAACAAACCAACCGTTACAAAGTTTTATGCGAAAAGATATCAGAGGCAATGGACTTTATGGAAGCGTGTGGTGTCACCCCAGAAAGCACCCCTCAAATGTCTGCCACTGATTATTATACAAGCCATGAGGGCCTCTTACTGGGTTATGAGGAAGCTATGACCAGAATTGATAGCACTACAGGGCGTTGGTATGATACATCTGCACATATGTTATGGATAGGGAATAGAACCCGCCAGCTTGACCACGCTCATGTAGAATTTATGCGGGGTATTGAAAACCCTGTTGCCATTAAAATCGGTGAGGGATTAGAGTCGGATGAACTAATAAAACTTATTGATAGATTGAATCCAGAAAATGAGGCTGGTAAAATTACTTTAATAGCTCGTTATGGGCATACTAAAGTTAAAAAGTACCTTCCAGAATTAGCGCGAGTAGTAAAAAAATCTGGCAGGCATGTTGTTTGGTCATGTGACCCTATGCATGGTAATACAATAAAAACTACTACTGGATATAAAACCAGACCTGTCGATAATATTTTATCAGAGGTGAAAAGCTTTATGCAGGTACTGCACAGTGAGAACTGTTGGCCTGGCGGTGTTCATTTTGAAATGACTGGACAGAATGTAACGGAATGTCTTGGAGGTTCTGCGCGCGTAGTAAGGGAAGAAGATTTGTCATCCCGTTATCATACACATTGCGATCCTAGGTTAAATGCAGATCAAGCTTTAGAATTAGCTTTTTTAATAGCAGAAGAATTAGGAAATTATAAAAAAGAAACTCTAACAAAGCTGGCTGTTTAAATTACTATTTTAAACAAAAAAAACCGCTGTGATATTCACAGCGGTTTTTTAGTTTAATAAAAGAAAATTTAATACTAAAGATCTTTTAAATTAGCAGATGCCTTAAATGTAGCAGATGTTTTAGCTTTGCTCATCATCATTGCGCCTGTAGCAGGATTTCTCATTTCACGCGATGCACGATGCTTCGCAATGAATTGTCCAAACCCAGGAAGTGCAACAGAAGATTTGTCACCCTTTTTTAGCTCATTAGTTACGATTTCTGTAAATGCGTTAACAAATTCTCCAGCTTGAGCCTGAGTTGTATCGCAATGAGCTGCTAGTGCGGCTACGAGTTCTTTCTTGTTCATCATGGTCTCCCTTATTGATGCCGACTCGGTCAACAGTGACTGAATCATTAACCACCATCCTAATTATTTTAGTTAATGCAAGGTTAATAACATCGGTTTTATTGGGATTTTAGGTGTATTTTCTTCTTTTTATTGGATAATACGTGCTTTATTTCGAAATATAGTTCATTTTTTTTTAAAATAAAATTAGTTGTCATTTTAGTACTTGTATTTTGTCCGCTTAAGAGCGTTAAAGGGTTACATGAATCAAGATCTTAAAATGGCAATTATTGGGGCTGGAGTATTTGGCAGCTATTATGCTGAGAAGTGTTTTTTAAACCCTAATGCTGTTTTGGTGGGCTTGTATGATCAGAACTTACCAAAGGCTGAATTTTTAGCAAAAAAGTATAACGCTAGAGCGTACTCTAATCTTGATGAGATGCTATTGGATGTTAATGCAGTTATAATTGCTTCGCCTGCAACAAGTCATGGAGATTTAGCTATAAAATGTCTGAATCTCAATAAGCATTGTTTAATAGAAAAACCAATTGCATCAAATTTAGCTCAAGCAAAAGAAATTTTATCTTTGTCTGATATGAAACCAATTGTTGTTCAAATAGGCCATCAGGAGAGAGTTATTTTAAAGACAATAGGAATAGATAATTTACCTGAAAAGCCTCGACGAATTATTTCTCAACGTTTAACGGCGCCTTCAGAAAGAGGTAGGGATGTATCTGTTTCTTTAGATCTGATGATACACGATTTAGATTTAATACTAATGTTAATGCAAGAAGAGCCAGAGTATATAATTCGTAGAAAAAATATAGGAATTCGTGATTTTTTTCATCACTCATCAGCAGAACTTAAATTTAAAAATGCGGTTGCTACATTAACAGCTGACAGAACATCCAATGTTAACAAGAGAATCATGGAGTTGGTTTATCCAAGTGGTTTTATTAAAATTGATTTCCATAATAAAAAAATAATCCATAATACACCCTTTAAATTAAATGAAAATTTTTTTGAAAATGAAGATGTGAAGGATAGTTTAAAAACTGCTACAAATTCATTCATAGAATCTATTTTATTAGGCAATAAAGTTACTGTTTCATCAAAAGATGGTTATAATGCCCTAAAATTAGCTTTAAAAATTGATGAGGATTTAGTGTGAGCATTAGAAAATTAATTAAGTACGCTCTATTGTTAAGTGTTATTATGATTTTAAGTTTTGTGGCTTTTAATTGGAAAAACATACTGCGCTTGCAAACTGTTAGTACATTGTTTGATGCCGATAAAATTGTCTACAACTTTTCAAATATGAAAGAAGCTTTTTTGTATAATCAGCTTGAATCCTCACCTTCAACTTACGCATTCGATGAGAAAATAGAGCCTCTTCCCAATAATATTATAATTAACGGAGAGAAATTTAATTTAGAAAATATTTTAGCTGAATTGGACACTACCGCTTTAGTTATTATCAAGGATGGAAATTTAATTCATGAGAGTTATTACAGGGGGACAAAAAAAAATGACCTTCGTATTAGTTGGTCTGTAGCCAAATCATTTATGTCTGGTTTATACGGCAAAGCATTAGAGAGCGGAAATATAGGCTCTATTGATGACAAAGTTGTTAAATATGTTCCTAGTTTGGTGGGGTCTGCTTATGAGGAGGCCACAATTAGAAATGTTCTAAATATGGCAAGCGGTATTACATTTAACGAGGATTATATGGACCCAAAGTCTGACATTAATGATATGGGTCGCTTACTAGGTTTGGGCGGATCAATGGATCAGTACGCTGTTAATCTAAAATCTAAAGATATTGAGCCTGGCGAACGGTGGAAATATGTATCGATAGATACGCATATTGCCGCAATGGTTCTTAGGGAAGCTACAGGGAAGAATTTGCATGACCTATTTAATGAAACTTATTCAAATTTTTTGGGTTTTGATGTTGCGCCTTATTATCTCACTGATGGAAAAAACGTAGCTTTTGCATTAGGTGGTTTAAATTTGACCACGCGTGATTACGCAAAATTTGGTCAATTATTTTTACAAAATGGTATATTTAATGATATGCAGATAATACCTTCCTCTTGGGTTTCACAGTCTACTAATCACAGTGCTCCAACAATAGGTGATCGGGGTGTCGGCTATGGATACCAATGGTGGATACCAATGCCACAAGAGGGTTCGAATAAAGGTGATTTTACAGCTTCAGGTGTCTATGGTCAGTACGTATATGTTAATCCTTCGAAAGGTATTGTTATAGCAAAAAATGCTGCTGATAGAGAGTTTACGCAAAAGCAGTATGGTTATAACCATTCAATGAATGTCAATATTGATATTTTCCGAAGTTTAGCTGACTATTACAGTGCTGCTGAAGAATAAAATTTATACTAAATATGTTTTTTAGATTAAAGAAAAGTCTAATAATAATTCTCATGATGTATTTTTTAGTTTATGTATAAAACCATGACAGAAATTTTAAAAATTGCCTCTGCCCAATTAAATCCTCATGTTGGTTTTTTGAAATCCAATATTGAAAAAGCGCATGCAGCATATGAGAGAGCAAAGTCTGACAAAGTAGATATTTTAGTTTTTTCTGAGCAATTCATTATTGGTTACCCTGCAGAAGACTTAGTCTTAAAACCATCTGCATTAAGGGATTGCAAAGTGTATGCGGAGGAATTTGCTAAGATTACTCTTAATGGTCCAGCTGTAGTTTTTAATCTGCCATGGGTAGAAAATAATAAAATTTATAATTCAGTGCTTTTTATGAGGGATGGTATCATTTCAGATATTCGTCACAAGCACCACTTACCAAATTATGGTGTATTTGATGAATTCCGAATATTTGAAGCAGGAGAACTTCCAGAACCAATTATATTCAAAGGTGTGAAGATAGGTTTGCCAATTTGTGAGGATTTATGGCGCCCTGGTGTTGCGAGCTATTTGTTCAAAAAAGGTGCTGAGATATTGATTTCGCCTAATGGGTCTCCTTGGCGAAGATCAGCTATGTCAGAGAGGGCTGCAGTATTAGGAAGAAATATCCATAATGAAGGCTTACCCTTAGTTTATGTCAATCAAATAGGTGGACAAGATGAACTTGTTTTTGATGGGTCTAGTTTTTCTTTATCACATGATGGAAAAATAGTTCAGGCTTTAAAGAGTTTTGTAGAAGATTATGACGTTGCGACTTGGGTTAAGGAGTCAGGTATATGGATTTGCACGAAAGCAAGATTAGAAAAACAATTATCTAAGCATGAGTCTGATTGGAGGGCCATAACTCTTGGTTTAGCTGATTATGTAAACAAAAATAACTTTAAAAGCGTAATAATTGGTCTTTCTGGGGGTTTAGACAGTGCTGCAGTTGCTGCTATCGCAGTTGATGCACTTGGACCCGATAGAGTATGGTGTGTTATGATGCCGTCTATCTACACTTCTGATGATAGTTTAGGCGATGCTCAGCTATGCATCTCTAGTTTGGGTTGTCGTTATGATGTTGTATCTATTAAGCCCGCCATTGAAGCGTATGAAGCAATGCTTGGTGCTTTGTTTAAGGGTCAGGAAAATGATTTAACAGAAGAAAATTTGCAGTCACGGGCGCGTGCTATAGTCTTGATGGGTTTGTCTAATAAATTCGGCCCTATGGTTGTAACAACTGGAAATAAGTCCGAAATGGCTGTTGGCTACGCTACACTTTACGGTGATATGTGCGGTGGATTCAATCCAATAAAAGATATTTATAAAAGTAAGTTATTTGAAATCTGTGAATGGCGAAACAATAATAATTTGGATGATTTGTTAGGAAACAAAAGGCCCATTCCGTCCAATATTTTAAAAAAACCTCCATCTGCCGAACTACGACTAGATCAGAAAGATAGTGACAGCTTGCCGGATTATAAAGTGCTTGATGATATACTCTTTGGTTTAATTGAACTAGAATTAACAGTTGAAGAAATAGTTCAACGCGGGCATACGATTGAAGAGGTAAAAAGGATTCAGCACTTATTATATGTTGCTGAATATAAGCGCCGCCAAGCTCCTCCAGGAGTTAAAATTGGAACTAAAAATTTTGGTAAAGACCGTCGTTATCCAATTACAAATGGGTATCGAGATCAGTGATACATTAAGGATAAATAGATGACAGTCATTTGCCGATTTGCACCTTCTCCAACAGGCCGCTTGCATGTTGGAAATGTCCGTACCGCTCTTATGAACTGGCTTTTCGCCAGAGAGAACAAAGGTAAATTTATTTTACGTATTGACGATACTGATACTTCTAGATCAACTGATGCATATGAGTTAGGCATAAAAGACGATTTAAATTGGTTGGGTTTAGGTTGGGATTATACATTTAATCAGTCTGACCGTTTTCAAACATATAGATCGATAGCCGAAAAGTTAAAAAAAAATGGACTACTATACGCGTGTTATGAAACCTCTGAGGAACTTGACAGACAGAGAAAGCTTCAACGTGTTCAGGGGAAACCCCCTGTATATAACCGTTCGGGTCTAGAGCTAACGTCTCATCAGAAAACCGCTTATGAGGATGAAGGAAGAAGGCCTCATTGGCGTTTTAAACTTTCAGGAGCGATTGTAACTTGGGATGACATGGTCCGCGGAAATCAAAGTGTAGATACTTCATCTCTCTCGGATCCTGTTTTAATTCGCGGGGATGGTACTTTTTTGTATACCTTACCAAGCGTGGTTGATGATATAGATGAAAACATTACACATGTTATTCGTGGGGAAGACCACGTTACTAACTCTGGAGCTCAGATAGAAGTTTTTAAAGCATTATCTAGACATATTCCAACATTTGCTCATACCCCTTTGTTAGTTGGTAAGGATGGCAAGGGTTTATCGAAGAGACTTGGTTCTCTCTCCATGGAGGAGCTAAACTCTCAAGGCTTTGAGCCCCTAGCTATTTGCTCATTATTAGGAAAAATAGGGACTTCTGACACTATAGAACCTCGTACATCTATGAATACCTTAACAAGTGAATTTTCATTTAGTAAAATTGGCCGTGCCCCAGCTCGATTTGACGAAACAGAATTAGAATTATTGAACGGTAAATTATTAAATGAGTTATCCTACAAAGAGGTAAGTGCTAAATTATCTGAGATGAGTATTTTAGGATCAAAAGACTTTTGGGAGTTAATTCGCAGTAATATTCTAAAAATGAATGACGCCATATTGTGGAATGAAATAATTTTTAAAGATATGCAGGGCCAGATAAACGAAGAGGATAAAGACTTTTGTTTCGGGGCTGCAGAAATGCTTCCTTCCTCTATCACTGATAATACTTGGTCAGAATGGACAAATGCATTAAAAATTAAGTATAACCGCAAAGGAAGAGATTTATTTATGCCATTGAGAAAAGCGCTTACAGGTCTTGATAAAGGCCCTGAAATGGCAAAGTTAATTGTTTTACTTGGTTCTGATAAGGCTAGAGAAAGATTGAGAAATTTTTCTGGTTAATACTTACACTTTTTAACTAGTAAGAATTTTACTTTGTAGCCTCTATTTATTTAAATTTTAAAAAATTTATATTTTTAAATCCATTTATGTACCTAATTTCGTAACTATCTTGTTACTGATTGCGGACTACCCAATAGGTAACAGTCCAACTTCTCCCCTTAAAGATTGGGCAATTATCTGCGTCTTGGCTTCCCCTAGCCAAGACGCTATTTTTTTAGCATAATATAACTCATATGCTGCTTTACGAGGCGTTAGCATAGGTCTATAGCACTTAAAATCTAATCGAGATGAAAATGCATGATATAAAGTCTATAAGGGAAAATCCCGAAAATTATGACGAGCTTTGGTCCAAAAGAGGATTAGAGCCAATTGCTCAGAAGATCTTAAATCAAGATGCCTTGATACGCAAGGCTATGCAAGTTCTCCAAGAAGCTGAAGCTGCTCGTAATAAAAGCTCCAAATTGATAGGACGTGCAGTAGCAAACGGTGATCATGATGAGCTAAATAGATTGAAGGCTGAAGTATCAGGTGCAAAAAATGTTATATCAGCAATGGGTATACAAGTTGAGAGTGAAAAAAACCAACTTCATTCACTTTTGTCTGAGCTTCCTAATATTCCGTTTCCTGATGTTCCCATAGGCGATAATGAAGATGGTAATGTTGAGTTGCATCGATACTTAGAACCCCCAGTATTTGACTTTTCTCCAAAAGGACATGATCAATTAGGTGAAGAATTAGGAATGATGGATTTCGAAACTGCTGCTAAAATGAGTGGTAGTCGGTTCGTTGTCTTGCAGGGTTTATTGAGCCGACTAGATAGAGCTCTTTCAGCTTTTATGATTGATATTCATACAACTGAATTTGAATACACTGAATATTCACCACCTGTTTTGGTGAGGGAGCATGCGCTTTTTGGAACCGGACAACTACCAAAGTTTGAAGAAGATTTATATAAAACTACAGTTGACCAATATTTAATACCGACTGCTGAAGTCTCTCTTACTAACATAGTAAGAGAGAGTATTATTGATGTTGATACTTTACCGCGTAGAATGACTGCGCAAACTCCTTGTTTCCGCAGTGAAGCAGGAAGTGCTGGAAAAGATACACGTGGAATGATAAGACAACATCAATTTAATAAAGTTGAACTTGTTTCAGTTGTGAAACCCGGAGAAAGTTTAAAAGAGCACAAGAGAATGCTCGGGTGCGCTGAAGAAATATTAAAACGTTTAAATTTACCTTATAGAGTTGTAGAGTTGTGTGCTGGAGACCTTGGTTTTAGTGCTAGGCGAACTTTTGATATTGAGGTTTGGTTACCCAGCCAAAATACTTACAGAGAAATTTCTAGTTGTTCTGATTGCGGTGACTTCCAAGCTAGACGCATGAACGCGCGTTACAAACATGCCGAAAAAGATAATCGTTTTGTATATACTTTAAATGGATCAGGACTTGCAGTTGGTAGAACATTAGTCGCTATTTTAGAAAACTATCAAAATGAGGATGGTTCAATAAGAATACCTGAAGCTTTAATACCATATATGGGCGGTATTGAGGTTATAAGTCATTGAGAATTTTAATTACCAATGATGATGGTGTTCATGCTAAAGGTATATCTGTACTCAAAAAAATCGCGTCAAAGTTGTCGGATGACATATGGATTTGCGCTCCTGAAGCAGAACAATCAGCATCTTCTAGAAGTGTTTCATTGCACAACCCTGTTAGAATAAAACAATATGGTGAAAAAACTTTCTCAGTTTCTGGTACCCCCACCGACTCGGTCATAATAGCTCTGAGCGAATTGCTAAATAAGCATAAACCTGATTTATTATTATCTGGCGTTAATCGTGGACAAAATCTAGCCGAAGATGTATCTTTTTCAGGAACTATTGCAGCTGCATTACAAGGCATGCAAATGGGTATTCCCTCGATTGCTCTTTCATTGGCTAGAGGTTTCCAGGGAGAAAAAAGCCTTCCTTGGGATACAGCTGAAATGCACGGATCAAAATTAATATTAGACTTATATAAACACGGTTGGTGTTCTCGTTCTATATTATCGATAAACTTTCCTGATGTTCCCGCAAAAAATGTGAAGGGTATTAAAATAACAAAGCAAGGGACTAGAGATTTTCAAATGAGCGGGGTAGAAAAAAGGAGCTACCCCCGTGGAGGTGATTATTATTGGCTTACTTATGGCGCTGGCAGGTCAAATCCACCTGAGGGCACTGATCTACGGGCAATTTATGATGGATACATTTCTATAACCCCTATCCACACTAATTTAACAAATACTTCAGAGATTAAGGTTCTTAAAAAGAAGTTTTTAAACTCTAAATGATTGATCCAGGCCTAATAGACTTAATAATGCGATTAAGGGGATCTGGCATATCAGATAATAACTTACTTGGCGCTATGGAGACAATTTCAAGGAAACACTTTGTACCATCAGATTTGTGGGATCTCGCTTATAATGAGCAATCACTTCCAATAGGCTGTGGGCAAGATATATCTTCTCCTCTGACAATAGCACTTTTAACGCAATCATTAGATCTTGTTTCTAACCACAAAGTTCTAGAAATTGGTTCAGGTAGTGGATATCATACAGCGATATTATCTCAAATGGCAAACCATGTATATTCAATAGAGCGATATAATACTTTGGTCAAAGGCGCTGAAGAAAAATTAGATTTCTTAGGTATTCAAAATTATACTATTATTTATAGTGATGGGGCACACGGCTTAGCAAAAGAGGCTCCATTTGACAGGATAATTTCTACGTGTGCGTTTAGTAATACCCCAGAAAACCTTATTGTACAGCTTGCGCCTGAAGGTAGACTAGTGGCAGTAATAAATAATATTTTAACTATTTTTACTCAAAGCTCTACTGGCTTAGAAACAAAAGTACTTTTTCCATTAAGACTTCCTTTAATTGAGGTGGGAAAATCAAAATTTTTATGAAGGTGTAATATTGTGTTTAAAATTACAACAAAACTAAGTTTATTTTTTTTGTCGAGTTTAGTTTTAACAGGTTGTAATACTGTAAATACAGGATCATCGGTAGTCAAAAATACTGGAAAGGCAGCAATAAGTTCAGGTAAGATTGTTTATAAAACTGGAAAGGCAACTGGAAGAGTTGCTCTTAAAGTAGGTAAAACTTCATCTGCTACATTTAATAAGGCCACTAGTTCTGATATTTTACAAAATGTTACTGGTGCGCCAACTGCAAAAAATATAGATAGGGTTGGTGATAAAGATAGCTTCGGTGAAGTTATTTTAAGCCCTCTGGGTGATATAAATCTAAGAAAACAACGTGTGCCAAAGATTTTATTAACATTGGAAACTCCATATGATGTAGTTCGTAATAGGAGTTGTCGCTCTTTAAGAAATGACATCTTAAAATGGAATGCAGTTTTGGGTCCTGATTTTGATGCAGAAAAAAATGATGATAGCAAAACACGTGAAACTTCACTGGATGTAGCAGAGGCTGGTGTGGGAACACTAATACCTTTCCGCGGTTTAGTTAGGGCAGCAACAGGGGCGACTAAACATGAAAACATGATTAGAAGAGAGTATAGAAAAGGTGTTGCAAGACGAGCTTATCTTAGAGGCATTGCCGCAACTAGGCGGTGCACGATTTATTAGTTTATATTCGTTCCTTAGAAGTTAAAAAACGAATTTTGGGGTATTTTTCTTCTGCGTAATTCACATCCCAGTAAGACTTTGCTAAGAATACGGGGTCGTCATCTGCATCCACCCCTGAATTTGATATCGACTTTGAAATGAACTGCTCTAAAGCTATTTTATCTTCGCTAACTATCCACCTGGCTATTTGGTACGGAGGAACTTCAAAAGTAACCTCTAAGCCGTATTCAGTTTTAATTCGTTCTCTCATTACATCAATTTGCAGCGCACCTACTGCTCCAACAATCATATCAGCTCCAAGTGATGGTTTGAAAAGTTGTGTCACACCTTCTTCGGCTAATGACTCCAAAGCTTTTCTTAAGTGCTTTGCCTTCAATGGGTCTTTTAGGCGAGCTCGTCTGAGGATTTCTGGTGCAAAATTAGGTATTCCTGCGAATTTTATTTTACCACTCACTGATAAACTGTCACCAACACGTAATGATCCATGATTTGGAATTCCAATAACATCGCCCGCATAAGCAGTTTCCGCAATTTCCCTATCCTGAGCAAAGAACATAACTGGATTGTGAATTGTGAGGGATTTTCCTTCAGCTGTTTTCATTTTCATTCCACGTTTAAACTCACCCGAACACAACCGTAAAAATGCAACTCGGTCGCGATGATTTAAGTCCATATTTGCCTGCACTTTGAAAACAAAACCAGCAGTTTCTGTTGATTCTGGTTGCATTTCAGCGGATTTACCAGATTTCATACAGTTTTCAGATTGAGGTCCAGGGGCAAATTTTACAAGTGCGTTTATAAGTTCTAACACACCAAATTTCCTCAATGCCGAACCAAAATATACCGGTGTCATATGGCCTTCATGGAAGCTTTGTAAGTTAAATTCGGGATATTCTTTTGCTAGCTCATGCTCTTCAGTAAATTGTTCTAGCAATGATTGATCATCAAAATGCTCGTTAAACTCAATATTATTCATTTGAATCCATGTATGTTTTTTACCTGATTCAAGTTTCTCGAACTTTAAAAATGCTCCAGTAGATAAATCAGATACACCTTTAAATCGTTTTCCTGATGCTGCCGGCCATTGCATTGGAACTACATCGAGGGCAAGCTTTTCTTCTATTTCTGATATTATTTCAAATGTATCCCGTGCTTCACGATCTAACTTATTAATAAATGTTATTATGGGTATATCTCGTAAACGACAAACTTCAAAAAGCTTCAGAGTTTGAGGTTCTATTCCTTTTGCTGCATCTATAACCATCACAGCGCAATCTGCAGCAGTTAGTGTACGGTATGTATCCTCTGAAAAATCCTCATGTCCCGGAGTATCAAGCAGATTAAAGATAAGTTTTTCATGTTCGAACGTCATTACCGATGATGATACAGAAATACCACGTTCTTGTTCTATCTTCATCCAATCAGATTGTGTCCTTCTTGCCTCACCTCTTGCAGCCACTTGTCCAGCTTGATGAATAGCCCCTGATGAAAGGAGCATATTTTCTGTAAGCGTTGTTTTACCAGCATCAGGATGAGAGATTATAGCAAAAACACGTCGTTTCTGTGGTTCAGTTTCAAGATTTTTTGACATAACTGTGAATATAGATTCTTTTTTTAATAATGATATACACCAAGGTATTCTAAGAAGTGATACCTTGGTTATGAAATTACGTATTATTATCCCTTCTGGTTAAAAATGCGAGTCTCTCAAATAAATGTACATCCTGCTCATTTTTTAATAATGCACCATGCAATGGGGGTATCAGTTTTTTAGGGTCAGACTCTTTTAGGGTGTCAGGGTCTATATCCTCTATCAATAGTAACTTTAACCAATCTAATAATTCACTCGTGCTCGGTTTTTTCTTTAGTCCAGGCATTGCTCTTACTTCATAAAAACGTTTCATCGCAGCTGTTAATAATTTAGGCTTTATACCCGGGAAATGGACCTCAACAATTTCACTCATAGTGTTATCATCAGGAAATTGAATGTAATGGAAGAAGCACCGGCGCAGGAATGCGTCTGGTAGGTCCTTCTCATTATTTGATGTTATGATAATAATTGGCCTTTGCTTTGCTGTTATTGTTTCTCCAGTTTCATATACATGGAACGCCATCTTATCTAATTCGTGTAATAGGTCATTTGGAAATTCAATATCTGCTTTGTCTATTTCATCGATAAGAAGTATAGGCCTTTTTTTTGCAGTGAACGATTCCCATAGTTTTCCTTTTTTGATATAATTAGAAATATCATGAACTCGATCTTCACCCAATTGGGAGTCACGTAAACGAGCTACTGCGTCATATTCATATAACCCTTGTTGAGCTTTTGTTGTCGATTTTATATTCCATTCTAATAGGGGCGTATCTAGGCTTTTTGCAATTTCATGGGCAAGAACTGTTTTTCCTGTTCCTGGCTCCCCTTTTATAAGCAATGGTCTTTCTAAGGTGATGGCAGCATTTACTGCCATCTTAAGATCTTGGGTGGCTACGTAATTCTTGGTACCTTTAAATTTCATTTTTATGTCCTTATTTTCTTGCTTTGTATACAGGGTACGCAGAGTTGCAAGCTTCTTTCATCAACAATTTTTATGATATATTGTGTTGCCCAAAAGGCTTTCACGCGATATCAAGCGCTCGTTCTTGGTTTGATATGAATCTTTTCAGTTCAGAGTAAACATTAATACGGAGGCTATTATGGCGGCAACAAAAAAAGTAATAAAAAGTGTTAAGTTGCCAAAGGGATATCTTCCATCAGAAGATGAAAAGTTCATGAATAAGAAGCAAAAAGAATATTTTCGCAGAAAGCTAGTCGCATGGAAAGATGAGATTGCACAGCAGACAAAAGAGACAGTTACTTTTCTTCAGCAAGAAAATGTATCTTACCCTGATCCTGCTGACACTGCTGCTGCAAACGCTGACAGACAGCTAGAACTTCGAACACGTGACAGATTGCGTAAACTTGTTAATCAAATTGACAAGGCTTTGGATCGAATAGAGCAGGGAACATATGGATATTGCCAAGAAACAGGTGATCCTATTCGCTTAAAGAGGCTTGATGTAAGACCCACAGCAAAGCTTAGTTTAGAGGCTCAAGAAATGCATGAGCGTGGAGAGAAAGTAAGAGCGAATTAACTTTCGAGCTCTTTATTAATCCAATTATCCACACGCTCTTCTAATATACTTAAGGGTACAGGCCCTGAATTTATTACGGTATCGTGAAAGACTCGGATATCGAATTTTTCTTGAAGTTTATCTTTTGCACTTTCTCTTAGCTCCAGTATTTTCATCATACCTATTTTGTAGGCAGTGGCCTGACCAGGCATAACGATGTATCGCTCTATTGCTTTCTCGCAATCGTTTTTTGGGTTAGGTGTGTTTGCAAGGAGATAATCTATCGCTTCTGTTCTTGTCCATTTTTTATCATGGATTCCTGTATCTACAACTAATCGAGCAGCTCTCCAGAGTTCCATAGCTAGACGACCAAAATCTGAGTAGGGGTCTTCATAGAAACCCATTTCCTTAGGGAAAAATTCTGAATATAAACCCCAACCTTCTGTGTAAGCTGTTACATTATTATGTTTCCTAAATTCTGGTACTCCTGAAAGCTCTTGGGATATTGAGAGTTGCATGTGGTGGCCTGGGTTGCCTTCGTGATAAGCCAGCGCCTCCATTTGATATTTCGGCATATCATTTATATCATTTAGGTTTGCATAATAATAACCTGGGCGGGATCCATCAGGCGTACCCCTAGAATAAAAGGCTTTTCCGGCTGTTTTCTCTCTAAAAGCCTCAACCCTCCTAACTTCCAATTTTGCTTTAGGTTGCTTTAAAAATACTTCATCAAGTCTTTTTGATATTGTTTCTATTATGCGTGTTGCCTCCTTTATATAATCCTCTCTACCTGCCTCGGTGTCAGGGTATGTAAATCGCGGTTCGTCTTTGAGGTACTTGAAAAAATCTTGGAGATTGCTTTCAAAACCAACTTTCGACATTATTGCACGCATCTCTTCATGAATTCGATCTACTTCATCAAGACCTATTTGATGAATTTCTTTTGCACTTAATTCAGTTGTAGTCATCGCTTTTAGGCGACTTGCATAATATTCATTACCTCTAGGCAACTTCCATACGCCATCGTCTTCAGTAGTTTGTCTTTGTTGAGTTAACATCTCATTTATCAATAATATGTATGCTGGCTTGAATGAACTTAGTAAGGCATTTTGAACTTGTTTATTGAGATTCTCCGATACTTCTTTTGGTAAATTCAGTTCGGATATTTTTTTGTTAAAGTCATCATAAACAAGGTTTAATCCTTCACTTTTTTCGAATGGGAAGCCGCTAATAATATTTTTTGAAGTGCTTATTACATGCCCATAAACAAACTTAGGGGGCCTAATGCCTCTGCGTGCACTTTCACGAGTATTTTCCAATACTTTTTCTAAATATCTACCGCTTAATTCGATGCGTTTTATGTATGCATTTGCATCAGTTATATTATCAATTGGATGCTGATTAATAAGGAATGTGGGTACGCCTGAATGAGCTCCATACATTTGTGTTAAAGCGTAGTCATGATACCACCACTCCATTTGATCTAAGCTATTTTGGCTGTTATCAAGGAATAGACGGTATGATAATTTTTCTTCATCAGTTAAACTGTCGAAGTTGTATTTTACTTTTATCTCATTCATTTCATTAGATATTATTTCAAGTTCTTTAAGTGCAAACTCATAGCCCGGATCATTCCATTCGGTCATTCTTTCTTTAATTCCAAGTCCAGCTAAGTATTGTGGATAACGCCTTACTCTTTCGTAAAACTTATTGTTAAGCCATTCGTTAAGTTGTAACTTTTCATTTGGCACAGAGTATTGTGTAGAAACCTCACTACTTTTTTCTTTAGTTTTATTATCAACCTGACAAGCTATTAGTGCAATTGTAGAGAAGCCAATTAGTAATAATTTACGCATTTAGTTACCTTAAGTTAATATTCTGTATCTGTCAGTTAATGTACTAGACGTTTGTAAATGAACTCTAATAGCAAATAGGTATTTATCAATATTAAATGAACAAAAAAATTTCTTTGCCTTAGTGTAATTATATGTTTTCTGTGATTCGAAAAAAATTGATTCAAAACTATAAAATTAATTTTATGACTATTGTTTCTATAGTTCTTGTTTTCATTGCTATTTTTACTCTATTTTTTGGCTATGTTTTTTTATTTGATATGGATACAATTAACTTTCTCGGTTTCTCCATTTTGTTCATCAATTTATTGGTTATTATTTTAGGTATTTTTACTTTTTTAACTTATTTTAAAAAAAGTAAAAATCTTAAAGAAGTTTATATAGACCGTGATCGAGTTTTTTCAGGTGCTTTCATCAGTAACCCTATTAGCTCTATATTTACTGAGAACGGAAAGGTGCTTGTAGCCAATAAATCCTATATGAATTTAGCAAGTAAGTTGCAGGTAGTGACCTCTGGAGATGTTCCACCTTCTGTGGAGAGATTATTTGTACCTTGCAGTAAAGAGACTTCTGCTGCAATTTTTAGATTACATAATTTAGATAATGATATACCGTTTTCAAGTGAAATAGTAGATGCTTTTGATTTTGCTGATAGACATAGGCGATACAAGATTCAGGTAATCAACCTTTACCCACAGAAGTTATGGCAAATTATAGATATAACTTTTGATGCACTGGGTAGTAGGAATAAACTTATTGATGCACCTGTTGGTTTGTTTTCTATTTCCAGTACAGGGGAGATTATTGAAATTAATTCTACTCTAAAACGTTGGCTGAGTGGCCCCAAAAAGACAAAACCACAACATATCGATGAATTTATAGAGAATTCAAGAGAATTGCTAGATAGGTCAGATTCTGTTGGAGAAATTATACGAACACATTCAAGGTTAATTAATCGTAAAGGGGTATCGACGCCAAGTATCATGGTTGGCGTATGGGCTTCTTCCGAAAATGGTGAGAAAATTTGCAATGTATCAATACATGGCTATTATAGTATAGGTTTCCAAAAATCACCAGGTTCTAAATCTATTAAGGACAGTCTACTGAGTTCTGATAGTGCTGAAGATTTTTCAGCGGCGCCTGTTGCTATATTGCACTTAGAAGGCTCTCAGTTAGGAAAGGCTGTTGTTAAAAGTGAAAATTTTTCCTTCAGTCGAATGAGCGCGGGAGTATCAGGGGTTGGCAAGACCTTTGATAAAATTTTTGATCTAGAAAAGACAGATAGGAGTTTTCTTGATTTTGTAGCTTATGAATGTGAAACTGATAAACCATTTGATGCTGTTTTGGCTAGTCCTTCTAATTTAAATGTTTCGGTATATATTGTTTCGGAGTCGGAAATAAAAAAATCTTTCCGAGTTTATATGGTGGATACAAGTGCTCGAAAATTACTGGAAGACCAGTTAGTTCAATCACAAAAGATGCAGGCTATCGGACAACTAGCAGCTGGAGTTGCACATGATTTCAATAATTTATTGACAGCAATTCGTTTGAATGCTGATGAACTATTGCAGCGCCACCCAATAGGTGATCCATCTTATCCTGAGTTGCAGAATATTAATACCACAGGAATAAGGGCGGCCGCACTCGTAAAAAAATTATTAGCTTTTTCGAGAAAACAAACCCGCCGAACTGAGTCGATTTCAGTAACAGATATATTAACTGAAATGGTAGTTACTTTAAAACAGACTTTAGGGGAGCGTGTTAAACTTAAAATAGTTCATGGTCGGGATTTACCTCTTGTTAGAGCTGATAGATCTCAAATAGATACTGTTTTGATGAATCTATGTGTTAATGCACGCGATGCTATGGAGAAAAGTAATGGCGGAATAATCTCTATATCTAGTTACTTGTTAAAAAGAGAAGTTATCGATAATCCAAGCGTTCAGCTTGCCCTAAAGTCTATCGTGGGAGATGATTTTGTTGTCATTGAGGTGGCCGATACTGGCGAGGGTATGACTGAGGATGTAAAGTCAAAAATATTTGAGCCTTTCTTCACAACTAAAGAAATCGGCAAAGGTACAGGTCTAGGTCTGGCCACTGTTTACGGAATTATAAAGCAGTCGGGGGGGCATTTAACAGTGGATAGTTCTCTTGGGAAAGGCACAACATTTCGAATATATCTACCTTCATCCGAGAAAAAAATGAATTTAGATTCAACTAAATTGCCTTTAACTAATAAACGACCTGCTGATCTCACAGGGCAAGGGAGTATTCTTTTCGTAGAAGATGAAATTTCTGTTCGTGATATCGCTTCAAAATCATTGAGAAGAAAAGGCTATAAAGTAATAGAGGCTGATGATGGTGAGGAGGCTTTAGAAATATTAAAGAATTCGAAGGAGCCATTTGATTTGATGATTTCTGATGTTGTAATGCCATCAATGGACGGGCCAACTCTCTTAAGAGAAGGTCGTGACTTGCTTGGTGCTGCTAGAATCGTTTTTGTATCTGGATATGCTGAAGATGATTTCTCTGAGCTTTTGTCTGGTGATACAGATGTTTCTTTTCTCCCCAAACCGTTCACTCTAGCGCAATTAGCTAAAAAAGTTAAAGATGAGATTGGTGAAAGTGATGCAAATACATGAATAATTTTTTTTGTTCTCTAAATGTTCTTTTTCCTTGATTAACAAGAACAAATGTGGAACAAGCTACATACGGCAGTCCAATGTAAGCCGCAATTTCAATATAATGACCGAAGGACTCCGGTTGTTTTTACTGGAGTTATATTATGGCCAGGAAGTCAACAACACCGTTAACAGTAGTGGGTAAAGCCGAAGATAAAAATAAGTCTGCAGCTCTGGAAGCCGCAATGAGTCAAATTGACCGTGCTTTTGGTAAGGGCGCAGTCATGAAATTAGGCCAGAAAAGCGCAATGGACATTGAATCTGTTTCAACAGGATCCATTGGACTAGATATTGCCTTAGGAATAGGGGGATTACCAAAGGGTAGAATAATTGAGATCTATGGACCTGAAAGTTCGGGTAAGACTACTTTATCCCTTCATGTAGTGGCTGAGATGCAAAAACAGGGCGGAGTAGCGGCGTTTATAGATGCCGAGCATGCATTAGATCCAGTTTATGCTGGAAAATTAGGTGTGGATGTAAATGAATTATTAATAGCTCAACCTGATACAGGCGAACAGGGATTGGAAATTGCTGATACTTTGGTGAGATCTGGAGCTGTAGATATTTTAGTTATCGACTCTGTAGCAGCATTAACTCCACGGGCAGAGCTTGAAGGAGATATGGGGGATAGTTTACCTGGATTGCAGGCTAGATTAATGAGTCAGGCACTCCGAAAGTTAACTGGATCCATATCAAAATCAGGATGTATGGTTATTTTTATAAATCAAATTAGGATGAAGATTGGAGTGATGTATGGATCGCCTGAAACGACTACAGGTGGAAATGCTCTTAAGTTTTATAGTTCGGTTCGATTAGATATAAGACGAATTGGTGCCCTAAAACATAGAGATGAAATAGTTGGAAATCAAACGCGTGTCAAAGTTGTAAAAAATAAAGTTGCCCCACCATTTAGGCAAGTTGAATTTGATATCATGTACGGAGAAGGAATCTCAAAAACAGGGGAACTTATTGATTTAGGAGTAAAAGCTGAGGTCGTTGAAAAATCAGGTTCTTGGTATTCATATGGTAATGAACGTATCGGACAGGGTAGAGAAAATGTTAGACTGTTTCTTAAAGATAATCCTGATATTGCTGCCGAACTAGAACATAAAATCAGAGTAAACGAGGGTTTGTTGGAAGATGAACTTTTAATGCCTAAAGATGAACTTGATATAGAAAATGACACTATAGAAAATATTTCTACTTTAAGTTAATAAGCTAACCTAAAAAATAAAGTAAAATATTGTATACTTACTTATATTGATATTTTAATAAACAGCGCTTGGCTTAGTCAGGCGTTTTTTATATATATAATATTTATAGGCAGGTTGTTATTTATGGTTAGTTTAAGGGATATCAGAAAGTGTTATTTGGAATTTTTCCAAGGACATGGACATGAGGTCGTTACATCTAGCTCACTTGTTCCAAATAATGATCCCACGTTGCTATTTACTAATGCCGGTATGGTTCAGTTCAAAGATTATTTTACTGGTATGCAAAAGCCTACATATAATCGAGCTGTTACTACTCAAAAATGTGTAAGAGCAGGAGGGAAACATAATGACCTTGATAATGTAGGCTATACAGCTAGACACCATACTTTTTTTGAAATGTTAGGTAACTTTAGTTTCGGGGATTACTTCAAGGCTGAGGCAATTGAACTTTCCTGGGACCTAGTTACTAATGTTCTAGGTCTAGATAAGAGTAAACTTTTAGTTACAATTTACCACACAGATAATGAGGCATATAATCTTTGGAGAAAAATTGCAGGCCTTTCCGATGATAGAATCATTAAAATCAAGACATCAGATAATTTTTGGGCAATGGGTGACACGGGACCCTGTGGTCCTTGTTCTGAAATATTTTATGACCATGGATCTCATATAGAAGGGGGCCCTCCTGGATCTTCTAATGAAGATGGTGATAGATTTATAGAAATTTGGAATTTAGTGTTTATGCAATTCCAAAGACATTCAGATGGAAGTGAGGTAGTGTTGCCAAGTCCTTCTATCGATACCGGAATGGGATTAGAACGTACTGCTGCTATCTTGCAAGGAAAGCATGACAACTATGAAATTGACTTATTTAGCAACCTTATAAAAAGTTCTGTTGAGTTAACTGGCGTAAAGGCCATAGGTGAAGCAAAATTTTCGCATAGAGTTATCGCAGACCATTTGAGGAGTTCTTCTTTTTTAATGGCGGATGGGATTAGCCCTTCTAATGAAGGGCGTGGTTATGTTCTCAGACGAATTATGCGTCGAGCAATGAGACATGCACATATTTTAGGTTCAAAGGAACCATTAATGCATCGTTTAGTGCCGACATTAATCAATGAAATGGGAGATACATTTAATGAACTTAATAGAGCAAAATTAAGCATAGAGTCTACATTTTTGCAGGAAGAAGAAAGGTTCTTGAAAACCCTCGGGCGCGGAACAACACTCCTGAATAGTGCAATTGCAGGCCTTTCTAGGGGTGATATTCTTAACGGTGAAATGGCCTTTAAACTATATGATACATATGGTTTCCCTGTCGATTTAACAGAAGATGCATTGCGTACAAAAGGTATTTCAGTTGACATAGAGGGATTTGATAAAGCTATGTTGCGCCAAAAAGAAAGTTCCAAAGTAGCAGGGTTTAAGTCTGGAGATGCTGATATGGATAATGTTTGGTTTGAAATTAAGGATAAGTTCGGTCCAACGGAGTTTATTGGATATGAAACTTTAGAAACTGAGTCGGTTGTTGATTGTATTCTAGTCAATGGGGCCGTAGCGAATAATGCCAGTGATTGTGATATAATGTTCATTACTAATAAAAGCCCCTTTTATGCTGAAAGTGGTGGCCAGGCTGGTGATATAGGTATGGCTACACTCAAAAATGGTACTATTGAGGTGTCAAATGTTATTAAAAAAGCCGGTGATTTACACGTTGTTATTGGCTATTTAGATGGTTCAATGAAATGTGGTGATAAAATAAATCTCTGTGTGGATGCTGTTAATAGAAAACAAACAACTATAAATCATTCTGCTGCGCATCTTATGCACGAAGCTTTAAGACGCACGCTAGGAGAGCATGTAACACAAAAAGGTCAAATGGTTGACGGTAATAAGATCAGATTTGATATTTCGCACGGTAAGGCAATCTCAAACGAAGAACTAATTGCTGTGGAAAAAGAAGTGAATGACATTATACTTCAAAACTCTGCCTCAACCATAGAAACTATGAACCCTGATGAAGCTATCGCTAAGGGAGCTATGGCTCTTTTTGGCGAGAAATATGGAGATAGTGTTCGTGTGCTGTCAATCGGAAATAATGGAGGTGAAAAAATAGGTAAATATTCTGTGGAGCTTTGCGGGGGAACACATGTTGAATTCACAGGTGATATAGCATTATTTAAGATTCTTTCTGAAAGTGCAGTAGCGGCAGGTATTAGGCGCCTAGAGGCTGTGACAGGTAATGCTGCAAGAGAATACCTGGAAAATCAGGCAGGCTATGCAGTATCAGTAGCTAAGAAGCTTAAGTCTAAGCCTGAGTTGATAGAAGATCGTATCACAACACTCATAAATGAACGTAATTCCCTAGAAAAAGAGCTTATTAAAGTTAAGAAAGCATTGGCTCTTGGCGGAGATGGCAAGGAATCTATTACTACTGAAAGTATTAATGGGGTAAATTTTTTAAGCGCTGTTTTAAATGGAATGTCGGGAAAAGACCTTCGTTCCTTAGTCAATGAGAAGCTAGCATCTATAGACACAGGGATTGTCTGTTTTATCGGTACGGATCATGAAAAAGTTGCACTAATAGTTGCAGTAACAAAAGATCTTGCAGAAACTTATAATGCAGTTGAGTTAGTAAATGCGGGTGCTGAAATTGTAGGTGGGCGAGGCGGCGGTAAGCCTACCATGGCACAAGCTGGAGGTAGTCAAGCATCCAAAGCAGCGGATGCTTTGAATGCTATAAGGAACAAAATTTAATAAAAGTCTTTAAAGTAGCTGACCTACTAATATTAAGCCATTTTTCTTTCAAAATTCTCTGCAATAGCCTCTAGGTACCCTGTTGTTGTAAGCCATCCCTGTTGATCGCCGACTAATAAAGCAAGGTCTTTAGTCATTTGTCCTGACTCTACTGTTTCAATTACTGTTTTTTCTAGGTTTTTTGCAAAGTGTATAAGTTCTTCATTTGAGTCAATTTTACCGCGATGCGCTAACCCTCTCGTCCAAGCAAAAATAGATGCTGTTGAGTTAGTCGAAGTGGCTTCACCTTTTTGATGGTTTCTGTAGTGCCTTGTTACAGTGCCATGTGCAGCTTCAGCTTCCATAGTTTTTCCATCGGGGGTAAGTAAAAATGAAGTCATTAACCCCAAAGAACCAAACCCTTGTGCTACAGTATCAGACTGAACATCTCCATCATAGTTTTTGCATGCCCAGATGTATCCACCAGACCACTTCATTGCCGCTGCAACCATATCATCAATTAGTCTGTGTTGATATTCACCACCAAAATCATTAAACTTACTCTCAAACTCAGTTTCGTAAACCTCTTGGAATATATCCTTGAAGCGTCCATCATATTTTTTTAGAATTGTATTTTTAGTCGATAAGTAAACAGGCCACCTACGCTGTATCCCATAATTAAAACATGCTCTGGCAAAATCTTTGATGGACTCATCTAGATTGTACATTCCCATAGCAACCCCTGAATCAGGAAAGTCAAAAACTTCTTTTTCAATTTTTTGGCCATTTTCACCTTCCCATGTCATTTTCAATTTTCCTTTTCCAGGAACTAAAAAATCTGTTGCCTTATATTGATCTCCATAAGCATGACGACCGATGACTATTGGTTGTGTCCATCCGGGCACTAACCTTGGTACATTTGAACATATTATAGGTTCACGAAAAACGACTCCTCCTAAAATATTACGAATAGTTCCGTTAGGTGAGCGCCACATTTCTTTTAAATCAAATTCTTCTACACGTTGTTCGTCGGGTGTAATAGTTGCGCATTTTATCCCTACATTACATTTCTTTATAGCATTTGCAGCATCAACGGTGATTTGGTCATTAGTAGCATCTCGGCTTTGTATGGATAAATCATAGTCAAGAAGTTCAATATCTATGTATGGGTTAATGAGCCTTTCTATTATTAAATCCCAAATGATGCGTGTCATTTCATCACCATTCATATTGACTACTGGATTATTTACCTTGATTTTACTCATAATGTCCTCTGTAACGGGAGTTGTTTACTTGTTTTGCCGGGGTGTAACAGAGGCGCAATAATATTAAAAGGGAGAAGATGGGAAAAACTAAGAAAGATCAGCTAGGAAATAAAATTAATTTTGATTTTACTAGAAATTTACCTGTTGTAATCCTTGTGAAGCCTCAACTCGGAGAAAATATAGGTGCAGTCTGTCGCTGTATGCTAAATTTTGGTCTCTATGAATTACGGTTAGTAGCTCCTAGGGATGGCTGGCCTAACCCTGCCGCTGATCCTATGGCAGCTGGTGCAAAAATAGTTATGGATAATGCAAAAGTTTTTGAAACATTGGACGAGGCAATATCTGACCTTAAATTTGTTCTTGCGGCTACCGCTCGAAGGAGAGAAATGGAAATTCCCGTTGTAGGAACTCATGCTGTCGGGAAAACTCTCAGGCATTATTCTGATAAAGGAGTACCGACAGGTATAATGTTTGGACCTGAAAAAGCCGGATTAACGAATAACGATGTAGCATTATCGGATGCAATTCTGACTTATCCAGTAAATCCAGGTTTCCAGTCTTTAAATCTAGCGCAAGCAGTAAATATATTCTCCTATATATGGGCGAGTTCTAAAGATGGTGGTATGCCGCCCGAAATATTTCAAAAAAATATAAGCGACTCTGCTGATAGAGTTGATTTAATAAGAATGTTTGAGCATTTAGAAGGAGAGCTCACGGACGCAGGTTTTTTTTACCCACCAGAAAAAAAGAACCTAATGGTTCAAAATATTCGTTCTCCTTATACCAGAGCGCGACTAACAAAACAGGAAGTGCAAACAATGCGTGGAATAATAAAAGCCCTTTCCAGGGGCAGGGGAAGAGGAATTAATAAAAAATGAAATATATAGTTTACTTGTTTATAGTTATTTCTGCCGCACTTGGTTATTATGGAATTCATATTGGGTTTTTGATATTCACAGCATTTTTATCGACACTTTTTGTAGCTCCAAGCAGAAGAGATAACCTTCAAAAGGCGCCACTTAACCCTGACTATAATCGCTTTAGTGATGGTTTTTTCTTATTTTGCGGTCAGCTATTAATAACTTTTACAGTTTATATATTAGGTTGGTTTTTAGCTAATTTGAGAAGTTCCAGTGGAATGTTAGAAAATACAGCCATAGCTTTACTTTTTATACTCTTGTTGGGTGTTGTTGTTGGTTTAATTGGAAAAAGGTTGGATAGATAAAATAGCGTATTTTATTTTTTTGAATAGTTGAGATAGCTATCATAACTATACAGAATTATACCAATCCATATGAGACTGAAGCATATCGCATAAGCGGGAGTGAAACTTTCCCCATAATATAGTGCAAGAATAAATTGTCCTGTGGGACCAATATATTGAAGCATGCCTAGTGTAGAGAGCTTTAGTTTTTTAGCTGCTAAAGTAAATGCCCAAAGAGGCAGGACGGTAAGGGGACCTGCTAGTATTAACAGAAATGTAATTTTAGGAGTATTTCCAAAAGTTAAACCACTTGAAGATCCAAGCCATACAAGAAATAATATTGCGGGTATAAACAAAATAGCCGTTTCTATTATTAAGCCCGGTATGGATCCAATATCTGCTTGTTTTCTAATTACTCCATAAATAGAAAAACTTACAGCTAATACAATAGAAACATATGGGAAAACACCCCCATACAAAGTAAGAATAAAAACACCAATAAATGCGAGCACTACAGAAAAATTTTGAAACTTTGTTAGTTTCTCTTTAAAAAACAGAACACCTATAAGGATATACATGAGGGGGTTTATGAAATACCCTAAACTAGCTTGAAAAATTTGATCATTTTGAACCGCATATATGAAAACCCCCCAATTGATAGATAATGCAATTGCAGAGAAAAATAATGTAGTTAATAATTTTGGACTTTTAAATGCAGTGCTTAATTCATTCCATTGTTTGCGCATTGCTATGATTATTAGAGCAAAAGGAACAGACCAAGCTATTCGATGGGCTAATATCTCAACAGGGTTAGCGTCCTGCGTTAGTTTAAAGTAAATCGGAAAAAAACCCCAAAATGTATAAGCTAAAATACCAGATATTAAACCAATACCTACATCATCAAGTTTATTTTGGTTCTCTGTGTGCATTCACATTCCTTGTCACAAATAAATATTTATTCAATACCCAGCCGGTATATATTTAACTTGACTTGTGCATGTAATATTTTAGAAGGCGCTCAATTACGGAACGATAGAGTCTCGCCGTTGCGATCGCTAACAACTGAATTGTTTAGCCGGGCTATGTCAAACTAAAGGCTATAACTCATGTCAAAGCGCCATTCCACAAAATATAAAATTGATCGCCGTATGGGCGAAAATATATGGGGTCGACCTAAGTCACCCGTAAACAAGCGCGCATATGCGCCTGGTCAGCACGGTGCTAACGCCCGTAGGGGTAAGATGTCTGATTTTGGTACTCAGTTGCGTGCCAAGCAGAAGCTTAAAGGCTACTATGGTAACATTACAGAAAAGCAGTTCAGAAGAACTTATGACGAGGCTACTCGTCAAAGAGGCGATGCATCTGAAAACTTGATAGGGTTACTTGAAAGGAGATTAGATACTATAGTCTATCGTTCTAAGTTTGTGCCTACAGTGTTTTCTGCACGTCAGTTCGTAAACCATGGACATATTCTGGTTAATGGTAAGAAAGTTAATATACCCTCATACAGATGCCGTGAAGGCGACGTAATTGAGGTTCGCGAAAAATCAAGAACTATGGCTCTTGTTCTTGAAGCATTAGAAAGTGCTGAACGTGAGCTTCCAGATTATATCAGTGTTGATCCTAAAGGAATGAAGTCGACATTTACACGAACCCCAAGTTTTGATGAAGTTCCATACCCAGTGGTAATGGAACCAAATCTAGTGGTCGAATTCTATTCAAGATAATTACACCTAAAGATTAGGTTAATTTTGCGCTTCAGTTTCTATTCCATTGGAATCTAGAAACTGGCGCATTTCGCCTGTTTCGAACATATCTTTTACGATATCACAGCCCCCTATAAATTCCCCTTTGACGAAAATTTGTGGAATAGTTGGCCAATTGTTATAGTCTTTGATGCCTTGTCTTATTTCGGCGTTTTCAAGTACGTTAACACTTTCATATTTTACGCCCAGATAATCAAATATTTGAACTACCGTTGATGAAAAACCACACTGTGGAAACACAGGTGTGCCCTTCATGTAGATAACAACATTGTTATCCTTGATCGTTTTGCTTATGACATCATTTACTGACATGTTCTTTTCCTCTTTGTTATTCAAACAAATATGATTTATCTAGAAGCATATCAATAGTATAATTTATAAAACTTTAAAGTAATCAAGATATCTTAAAGATATACTTGACCTAGATAAAATAAATTTGAATACATATAAGATAACAAAAACTAAAGGACTAGCGTGCTAAAGAAAACTTCATTCCTAATTCTGTCTTTTTTAATTTTATTCTATTCAACCTCAGTAAATGCTGCTGCATTAAAAGCTGAGTCTAAGAATATAATATTATACGGCGATGTCTCACCTAAAATAGCCAAGCAAACACTAGAAAAGATGGAGATATACCGCAGACTAATCATGACATTAGGCGGTTTAGATCCATACATTGATGATGAAGAAAAAATAAC